>Ga0210057_1006466_pt1 | contig 14555 bp, 21 predicted proteins | sample CryGeyCG2114_010_2_FD_183968 | JGI IMG/M metagenome (GOLD analysis project Ga0210057, IMG submission 183968) | Groundwater microbial communities from aquifer - Crystal Geyser CG10_big_fil_rev_8/21/14_0.10 (SPAdes) (version 2) | ecosystem: Environmental > Aquatic > Deep subsurface > Groundwater ... | reverse complement strand
GACGATGTCTTCGATGTTCGCTTCCTTGCTGATACCCTTAACGATGGTATACTTTTTACCGAACTTTCGTTTTTCCGTCGTGACGGTGATTTTTTGCTGTTCACGAGCGATAGTCTCGCAAACACATAGGTCTTGCGGCAAGCCGCATTGATTGCATACACCTACCATAGTTTTATTGGAGTTTCTCCTCCTTCTCATTCATCAATGTCAGGATGCGCGCAATATTTTTTTTGGTCTGTTTGAGTTTACCTGGGCTGGTTGTATTGGCACCAGTAGCTACCTGAACATTCAGTTTAAGTAGCTCCTTTTTAAATTCTTCCAATCTGGTTTTCCGTTCCTTAGGAGATAAGCCCCTTAACTCTTTAGTTATTTTCATTTTCTTTGTTTTCCTCTGCTACCACTTCAGCAGACTCAGCAGTTTTTTCTTCCACTGTTTCATCAGGTTGATTATTATTTTCAGTTGTTTCAGTTGTTTCAGTTACTGGCACCGCATCCTTTTTTTCTGCTTCTTCTTTAACTTCTTTAACTTCTTTAGCAGGAGTTTCTTTCTTAGGTGCTGATTTTTTCTTAGTAGCCGTCTTTTTCTTAGTTGCTTTTTTTGGCTCTTCTGTAGGAATCTCTTCCATCACAGTTATTGGCTCTTTTAATATTTCAATATTATCCGGCAAGATCAAGTCTGGTGGCATAATTGCTACTTTGATACCGATGATTCCGCTCTTCAGTAAAGCTGCTTTCTGTGCTTTTTTTACACCGCTGAAAGCTACATCCCCACATTTTTTTAAGTAGCCTTGGTAAAATCTCCAACTCTTAGCTCGTGCACCTGGAATTTTTCCGGAAATAATCAATTCAACACCGATTGCACCAGCATTTAATACATTCTCGATGGTCTTATGACCAATTCCCTTGAATCTCTGCGAACCAAATCTTTCCAGTGAGGAAGCGATTCTTTCTGCCACTAAGTTAGCATCAAGGAAAATGTTTTTTACTTCATTGATTTCGATTTGTGGATTTTCCAGCTTGAAATCGCGTTTCAAAGTTTTTGTCAACGATTTGATGTTAGATCCCTTGGAACCAACAATCAAGCTTGGCCGATTAGCTTGGATTATAATTTTTTCCCCGAGAGGGATTTTCTTTAACCTGATTGAAGAGATACCCACTCCTTTTAGCTTTTCCTCGATGTATTTCTTGATGTAATACTCTTTGGTTTTCTGAGCTATGAAATCTCGTTCAATCATCTTAAAAACCTCCTGGTTTTTGAGACAACAAAAATTAAATTATAATTTTTCATTGTTTTTTATCCCTCAGGGTCCCTTTTTGTTGTAATTTTTGTAATAGGTCTGTGACTTGTTCAACATCTTTATGTTCTTTTTCTTTTCTGTTGACTTCAGCAGCTTTTTCTTGTGCCTTTTTTAGTAAGTCTTGAGAAGACAATTCCTTTACAGGTTCCCTTTGAACTTTAGCCTCAGCTACTGGTTCAGCTTTCTTTTCCACTTTAACTGCTTCTGGTTTTGTTTCTTTTTCTTCTTCTTCTTTTGCTTCTTCCTGAACTTCCATAACAGGTACCTTAATCTCAGGTTTAGCTACAGTTTCGGTTTTCACTTCTACTGCTTTTTTATCTTCCATTGGTTTAAATGTTTCAGTTATTTTAACAGGCTTCTCTGTTTTTGCTTCTGTTTTGTTTTCCACTTTCTTAACAGCAGGTTCTGTTTCTTGTACAGCAATCACCATATTAGTTCTCTTGGTACCATACCTGTGTCTTCCACCAGTCATGGGGATCGATGCTTTGTTAGCAATTAAAGTTGTAATCTTAAGTGCATTGACATTCAAACCTTTAGCCTGTGCATTGGCTTCCACTGATTTCACAAGCATCAACATGTTCTTTGCTGCATTAACTGGGTATCTTCCTGCCGCAATCGGTCCTCGCTTATGACCAACATCACGATTATGCGTCTTGAATGGAACAGCTTCTTTCTTTAGGATAACGTTGCCTAGGAATTTTTTAGCATAAACAGTATTCTTGTTTCTTAGGAACTTGCTTAGCTCGATGCTGTGCTTCGTCGAGATAGATAGATCGTTTCCCTTAGCCGAAGCCATATGTTCAGTTCCTTGTTTGTTGCCTGTTGCCATGTTTATCTTGCTGAAATTGCTTTACTTGATCTTGTTGCGCCTACACCCGCTGAGCTGTGTGAGACCATCTTACGTGAATGGGAAAATTCACCTAGGAGGTGACCCAGCATCTCCACAGTTACTTCTACTGGCACAAATTCTTTGCCGTTGTGTACTTTGATGGTTTGTCCCAACATCAAGGGAATGATAACCATATTACGGCAATGTGTTTTTATGTTTCTAGCGCCAGTTTCCAGATTCTTGACCAACTTCTGCTGAGCTTCAGTGAAACCGCGTTTAAGTGATCTCCTCTGCCTAGCTGGAATAAGATCCATGAACTCTTTGAGTTCCATGACCTTAATGTCTTCTTCTGTCCTTCCTCGCCATGTGAATATTTTTGCCATTTTTTATCCTGATTTACCTCTTCCTTCCTGTTCTCCTCGGAGCAATCTTACCAACTTTTCTTCCTGGAGGTGCGTTACGTGACGATTGCGTTGGTCTTCCTTTATGAGTGCTGTGGCAACCACCGAATGGATGGTCAACAGCGTTCATGGAGATACCTTGAACTTTTGGATACAATTTGTTCTTAGCACGCATTTTGTAATATTTGTTTCCTGCTTTCAATAATGGTTTGTCTAGTCTTCCTGAACCAGCCAAAGCACCGATTGCAGCTCGGCAATTAGGTAAAAATAATTTTTCTTTCTTGGAAGGTAACATGACCCTTACGGAATTGTCGGTTTTTGCCACTACTTTAGCGAATGTTCCTGAGGCCCGTACCAATTTTCCGCCATCCCCAGGCCTTAGTTCGAGGTTATGTACCAATGTTCCTTCTGGAATATCTTGTAAGCTCAAAACATTGCCAATTCTTAATTCAGCTTCATTGCCCACTGCAATATCGTCTCCCACCTTAATGCCATTTGGAGCGAAAGCCAAACTTTTTTCACCGGAAAGATAAGATATCTGCATTAATGGCGCACTATGACCTTGACAATGGATAAGATCTACAACTTTCCCAGCTGTTTCAGTATTGGTATGTTTTACCTTACCCTTGAACCTGAAACTAGGTGAAGTGTAGGTCTTGGTACCTCGTCCTCTCCTTTGCTGTATTAGTCGTTTACCCATTTTATCTAAATCAAACCTAAGTCAGCACTGACATCGGAAGCGATGCTCTCTCCTCCTAATTTGACATAAGCCCGTTTCTCTCCTTTGAAAGAGTTTTGAATGTTAACTTTGTCCACCTGCACTTTGAAAAGTTCTTCCACTGCCTTTTTTACATCCAACTTTGTTGCCCTAGGATGCACAGCAAAAACTAATTTGTTGCCAAATTCAATCTGGCGAATACTTTTTTCCGTGGAAAGTGGATATTTGATAATTTTGTAAGGGTCAAATTCTGGCTGATAATCTTTAGCTTCTTTTTGTTCTACTGCCTGCTTTTTCTCAGCTTCAGTTACTTCTTTGCTCATTTTTTTTTCTGCCATTTTTTAGTTAAAGGAATAATTTTTTTTCGTTAAGCATGTCAATTGCTTTCTCTGTCCATAAAGTCGCTCTGCCCGGTTGCGCTCCTGGTGCTAGGAGTTCTGCATTTAGCGCGTTAGCAATTACCACGTCTACATTAAGATTTTTAGCTGCTTTCATTAGTGGACATTGTTCACTTACCACAACCATTAATCCTTTTTTAGTTTGATACTTCCTTCCCCTCATCTTACCGATACCTGCTCTTACTTTCTTGATCAAGGAGCGTTTTATTTCTTCGCTGAAACCTAAGGCCACTAAAGCCGCTTCAACTTCTTTGGTCTTAGCCAATTTTTCGAAATCTGAGGAAATTATGAAAGGATAATTTTCTGGAATCCTGTGACCCCTAGCCAAAACAATTTCTTTATCCATCGCTGCGGCGATAGCTGACCTAATTGCTTTCCGATTTTCTTTTTTGTTAATCTTCTGTTCTAATATTTTGCTTGCTTTCGGTGGATGTGACCTTCTACCACCCACGGTTTGCGGTGAGAAAGCGCCAACCCAATACATCCTTGTACCACGACGGGAATGAATCTTCCTGTTAACCCTACTGATACCGAAACCGTAAGTTCCTCTGTATTTTCTTCTACGCTTACTGGTATCAGAAGAAGAACGTTTTCCCGCTTCTGGATTAGTACCATAAGCTTGTCTAGCAGCACTTTGCAGAGCAAGCACAGATCTTTTAATCAAATCAGGCCTATAAGCTTCATTGAACTGACTAGGCAGATCTTTTTCTCCAGCTTTGCTGTTCTTCATATCGTAGATTGCTGTTTTCATTGATGAATATAAGCTACTTCCGGAGCTTCCTTGGTCATTTTTTTGTTAGGTCTGATGGAATGGGTAAGCACCATTGCAGTTTTTCTTGCTCCCATCACTGAACCCTTTAGTAATAAGTAGGTGTTTTTAACTTCACCATATTTGGTGATACCACCTTTTTGATTGACATCAGCACCGTTTTCGCCGATTTTGATTAGTTGTTTATTATATTCTGTCCTCATATGGTAACCCATCTTACCCGGTTGACAGATGGTAAAGTGGACTCTCTTTGGTGTCCAAGCACCCAAGTTACCGATACCTCTCTTAGTCTTCTCAGCTTTGTGCTGCCTAATTGGTACCCCATATCGTTTAACAGTACCTTGAAAACCTTTACCTTTAGTTATACCATGCACATCTAAAGAATTACCTTTGTCAAAAACCTCACTAATCGCCAAATCTTTGCCTAACATTTCTTTAGCATAAGCAAATTTATCCTCTTTAGAACCGCCTAAAGCAATTTCAATCAATCTTGGTTTTTTAGCTTCTTTAGTAGGTATTGAGCTGATTATAAGTCTTAGATCATCAAATTCTTTAACATCATCTAAAGTCTTTTGTTTTTTAGGAATCTGGATAGTCTTGGCCATACTTTTTGCCAAGTTAGCAGTATAAACTGAAGATATTTTTCTTATTCCACGAGAATGAGTTTTATAGAAACTTGCCCCCACCACAGTTATTGGCGGACATTCGATGATAGTAGCCGGCATGAAAATCTCTTCACCTTTGGTGGCAGATTTTGCTCGGTTATCCACAACCATCAGATGAGTCATGCCAGCTTTGTAGCCGACAAACCCTAATGGTTTGGCTTTATTGCCAGAAGCCCAAGACCTAATTCTAGGTAAGACTTTCTTAGCCCTGCTTCTAGGCCAGAATTGTGTACTACCATTTCTTGGTTTATGTGCTTTTGGCATCTTTTAACTTCCTAATCTAATCTCAAAATTGTTGATTTTGAATTTTTTGTCAACAGCCTTTTTGCGGCATTCATCAAGAAGATCGTTCGTGATGTCTGCCTTATCAGGCCAGTAACCTGCAATTATTTGTCCGATCCTGCCGAACAGTGTAATTACGGTTGAATATCACCTTGGAAATGAGGTTATTTATAAAGATTTCTAAAAAAAGGGGTTAAATATCAACTTCAAGCCAATTCTTTCAGTTTATCTAATACTTCCTGGGCATGCCCATTAACCTTGACCGGGCTCCACTCTGCAACAATTTTACCCTCTGAATTAATCAAAAAAGTGCTCCTAATAATCCCCATAAACTCTCGACCCATAAACTTCTTTTTGTCCCAGACTTTATAACTTTCCAGCATCTCCTGGTTCTCATCACTTAACAAGTCTATCTTTAAACCTTGTTTCTCAATGAAACTGCAATGACTTTTCACTGAATCCTTGCTCACACCAATGATGACAGCATTCATTTTCTCAAATTCTTTCTTTAACTGTGTGAAATCCTTCGCCTCGATCGTACAGCCGGGAGTGTTATCTTTAGGGTAAAAATATAACACTAACCATTTTCCCTGAAAATCTTTTAGGCTAACTTTTTGGCCATCCTGATTTTTTGCTGTAAAGCTTGGTGCTTTAGTTCCTTCTTTGAATAACATAATTCCACCTCAAGTCATGATTTAGTTTCGAAATAAACCTTACTTTAAATCACTTTGCATAATCTGTATCGCTGCCTTTCTCCAAGACAGTATCAATCGATTCTTCATCGACCATCATCCTGTCATGGCCTGAACCTAAAAAATCCACGATTAACCAATGTTTCTTGCCACAAGAACAGCTATTTACTTTATAATGGATACTGCCTGACCATTCAGAATCCCATTCCTCACTCAGCTCCTTAGCGCAATAACCACACCTCTTTTCCATGCTCAAATTTTCTGAGATTGTCTTTAAATAGCTTGCGGAAGTTTCATCGGGATTTTTTTTCTGAAAAAGAGTTAACCATTACTTGAAAGTTCAGCGATTATACTATCCAATAAATTGTTTGCATAATCTATATCTTCCTTCTTCGTATCCCTGTAGTGGAACCCTATATCCCTATTCCTTTTATGAAATAGGTGATATGTTTCTAAAAACTCGTTTGGTAGGTAATGATCCCTAATCCCCCTAGATAATGTCATACCCACAGCCTGAAACCAATTCTTTCTAACTTTATACTTAGGAGGTTCATCTTTAGAATCCAATCTTGTTGTTGAATGCAAAATCATAGTGGGGGATCTCTTCACTAAAGCCGTATCTTAAATCTTTCACCCTATCCAGATAATCTTCTACTGACATAAAAACAATAAAACAAACTTTATTTAAAAATATGATTGAATAATTGACAAATTTTTTAATCCAATTTCCACAATAACTTTTATATAAAGGACTAATTCTGTATAGTTTATGTATCTTTTCACTAACATCATCGGCTCCTTTGTCCTAGATGAAAAACTGAAAATCGTTGATTCAATTATTTTTTCCACACTTAAGGAATATGATGAGAAAGATAAGACAGAAAATAAATTATCAGCTAAGTACCATACTATACCATTACCAAGGGAAAAGATCCCTCAAGTAATAGAATTGTTTAAGGAACGAAAATATTTTGCTAAGTTTCACGAACTTAACCTGCAGCTTACTAGACAAGCCTTGAAAGCTTCTGTCAACGAAGATAACCTAATCACGCAGGCTATAGCTAATGTTACAGAATTAGACCGAGCTTCCAATATGCTGGTCAAAAGGCTAAGAGAATGGTATTCTTTGTATCTCCCAGAATTTTCTGAAGTGATGTATGACAACCAGAAATATGCTGAGATGGTTGCTACAAAAACCCGGGAACAGCTTCTCAAGGAGTCAGCAGCTAAAGACACTATGGGTGCTGATCTAGATGAGGTTGATGTAGATGAAATCCTCCTTTTGGCTAAACAAGTTAATGAACTTTACAGACTCAGGCAACAGCACGAATCTTACCTGGAAAAAATTATGAAAAAGTATTGCCCTAATCTTCTGGAATTAGCAGGCGTGACTATTGGTGCTAAACTTCTTGAGTTAGGCAAGAGCCTTAAACATCTGGCCTTATTGCCGGCTTCTACCATCCAATTATTAGGAGCAGAAAAAGCTTTGTTCCGCCACATCAAGACGGGAGCGAGAAGCCCTAAATATGGTATCATCATCAACCATCCTTTGATTCAAAATGCCAAAAAGAATGAAAAAGGTAAAGCGGCTCGGATGTTAGCGGATAAATTATCATTATGCGCACGTTTAGATTTCTTTAAAGGTGAATTCAAAGCTCCTGCTTATCGTAAAGAGCTAGAGGAGAAATTACGATGAAAGAAAGTTTTGATGAATTATACAAGCTGTTGAAACTAGATCGCGAAAAGTCGCATTGGTCTCGCAATAATACTCTCAAAAGCCGAGTTGAAGAGTTGCAGAAAGAAGTTGATGAAGTTTTTACAGCTATCGAAAAGAATGACCTGGAAAACTTGGCGGAAGAACTAGGAGACGTTCTTTGGGATGTCTTAGCCGTCATGATTATCGGTGAAGAGAAAGGTTTCTTCAGCACAAAAGATATTATCCATGGTGCCATTGCTAAGATGAAAAGAAGAAAACCATTCCTCTTGGAAGACAAGGAAGTTTCCTTGGAAGACGAACATAAGATCTGGTTTGCCGCTAAAGCCAAAGAAAAAGAAACTAAGGAAAACAAGAAATAGATAAAATGCAGGAAATTGAAGTTAAGATCTTGGAAATTGACGTGCCGCAAGTAAAAGATAGACTCACCGAGTTAGGTACCGAGAAAACTTTTGCAGGAGAAGTTTTTGCTGTAAGTCTAGATCAAGATAATAAATTGAAAGCACAAGGTTCGTTTATCCGCCTTAGAAAAGTTGGTGATAAAATAGAACTCTGCTTTAAAGGTCCAAAAGAAGATTCAGAATTCAAGATTAGGGAAGAAGTTCAAGTTAACACAGACGATTTCACTGCCACCCTAGCAATATTCAATAAACTTGGTTTCAGCAAGATTGATGAAACAGTAAAACAACGTGAATCTTATAAGTTAGGAGAGATTAAATTTGAAATCGATACCTATCCGGGTCTACCTCCATTTTTGGAAATAGAAGCGCCTAGCAAAGAAGAGGTGCAAAAATATGTGGAGAAACTGGGATTCACCATGGAGCAAGCTACTAATATGAGCGGTAAAGATGTTATAAGACACTATCAAGATCGTAAAAACATAAACCAATAAACCACTAAGATGAAAGCGCATAAATTATTTGAGATCTATGAAGATCGGAAACGGCTTTACACTAAAAGCATCAATCCTGGTAAAACCCATTTTGAAGAAAGGATCGTCAAGGAAAACAAGGAAGAGTATCGCGAATTTGATCCTAACAGATCTAAGTTAGCTGCTACCATCGTCAAAGGTTCCGGTAATATCGGCATCAGGAAAGATGATGTTGTTTTGTATCTAGGGATCTCTCATGGTTATACCTCTTCCTTTGTCTCTGACATCATCGGTAAAGATGGTTTGATTTTTGGCATTGATCCCGCACCCCGCGTGGTAAGAGATCTTACTTTTATCTCAGCTGAACGTAAAAATATCGTTCCCCTCTTAGCTGATGCTAATCATCCTGAAACTTATGTGGATCGGGTTTCCCAAGCTGACATCGTCTATCAAGATATCGCTCAGAAGAACCAGGCAGAAATCTTCATCAAGAACTGTGACCTTTTCCTTAAGAAAGGGGGGTATGGTTTATTAGCGGTTAAAGCTAGGAGTATCGATGTCCGTAAAAAACCTAAACAAATTTTCGTAGAAATCCGTCAGCAATTGGATAAACTATTTACTGTTATTGATTATCGATTCCTTGATCCTTTTGAAAAAGACCACTGTATGATTATTATCAAGAAACAATAATTGAAGCCTATTTTTATCTTATCATTGATTTAGACTAGCCTAATTTGTGTCATCTTTCTCTGTAAACAACCTTTTTATAGCATAAGAATCTTAAAAGACTACAAAACCTAAATAAAATATGAGAGTCCTGACTTGGAACGTGTGGGGTTTACCCGGTCTTCCTAAGCTCCATAGAAGGCTTCATGATATTTCCAACCACATCCAGAATCTTCTTCCCGATATTGTTGGCCTACAGGAAGTAATTGCTCAGGAATGCGTAGTAAGTTTTCGTCCTCTGGAAGATTTCACTTATTTCGATGGTAAAGGAGAATATGTTGAGACCGAATGGATACCAGGATATTCCAGAGAATTCTTAGCGCATCTGGGGTTAGAAAAAGATTTTTTCCCTCACACTGAACCCGAACAAAAACAGGGTGGTTACCAACTTTTCCATGAACCAGTTCAGGATTCAAGCTATTTTAATCTTAGCGGTCTGCTTAGCATGGTCAACAAATATTCTTTCTCTAAAATCAGTAAACTTGAATCTAAAACCTATGATTGGCAAGGTGACACCTGGAGCTGGCAATATTTTGATAAGCTTATTGAAAAAGGTTATCACGCCTTAAGACTACATCATCCAGAAATGGGTGCCTTTACTTTCATGAATACACATCTGGTAAGCCCCTCGCCAGTAGGAAATTTTAATGATCATTTCTTAGAGCAACAATCTTATCAGCTGATCGATGATGTTAAAAAAAGGTTAGAAAAAGGGGAACCCCTAGTTCTCAGCGGTGACTTCAATTTCCGTCGACACACTGCCCCCTATCTTCGCTCTTTGCATCTTGCTGATATTGCTGATTTGGATTATGGCACTGATAATTTCCATCTTTACTTCAAAAATATTTCCCATAATTTTTCTGACCTGGAAACAAGGGCCACACTAAATTTGTCCCATCGTCTTGCTGCAAAAAAAGGTCGTGAAAGACTAAATAAAAAAGGTTTTTGCGTTGATGATCTTCATCATCCACAAGAAGGAAAAATTCTCTTGGTTACAACCAGTTTGCTCTCCCATGAAACTTTGTGTGATTATCGTGACAAGCGTTTCAAGAAACTTCTGATTTATCTCAATGAAAATAAAGATCAAAAAATGATTCTCATCGGTGAAAATGATTTTGATGAGTACACACCTTATTACAAAGAATTGACCGACTATCTTTATGATTGCACGGCTGAAACCTATCCAGCAGACTTTGAAAAGGAAATCATGCTAGATGAAAATATGGAAGAATCACGAGGGCTAGATTATATCTTCACCAGCCAAGACCTTTATGGTCAAGCTGAGATTATCGCCAATTCCTCTATTCCGCTTTTTATTAACAACAAATTAGTTATGGGTCATCAATACCCCAGCGATCATGATGGTTTGTATGTTGACATAAAGAAAATTTAAATATGGCAAAATTATTCCTAATGCCATGAATCTGGTAAACGAAGCAGCTTATCTTTATGTCTATTCCAAGAAAGTTAATTCTCTCAGCCGTAAGATTAGACGATATAGCAAGAAACTACATAAGCATCGTACCAGACACGACGAAGCAAAAAGCGAGAAAGATCGGCACAAGCATCGTAGTCGGCATGAAGACACCACTAAATACGTGGAAAAATTGATGAAACAACACAATAAAGTTCTAGAAAAGTTACAGCACCATCGTGTTGCTTTTGCTCACGCATTACATAAAGAGCACAAATTGAATTAAGGCTGATCTTCAGAATCTTCAACTTTTTCCACTTTGATAATCTGCACTGGACAGACATCTGCTGCTTCTTGATTAGTAGCCTTGTCTTCTTCAGAAGTTATCACTAATTCAAAATTTTCGCCCACCGGTTTAGCATCTTTTAGGGAAGCTAGACCATCCTCATCCATAAACCAAAACTCTGGAGCGATCGCTGCACAAGCCCCACAGGCAATGCAATCTTTCCGTTCATGAATAACTTTATGTTTTTCCATCTGGTTGAAATAATGACGATAATTTATAAGATTTATGTAGTTCCTTTAGATTTTCAAGAGAAAATTTACCTCTAAAAAAATTATTCTTGCCAAGATTGATAGTAAAGGTAAATTTTTTACTAAGCCCAACCCACCAAAAAGCTTAAATAACTAAAATCATTACTTTGAAAGATGCAAAAAAGAGTGGTGCTGATATCTCTAGTTGTTATTTCTTTGCTATTCATAGTTTCTTGCGGTAGCAAGATCCCTTCTGGAGAAAATCCCCTTGATACTTCTGCTGCTTTGCGACAGGTACAGACAGGAACTTCTGGTGTTGACATCTCGTTAGTTCCTAATTTCCCACCTACTACAATCTATGATCAGACAGAACTTGTAGCCATCGTTGAAATTCATAACCGTGGCAATTATGATTTAAGTCCTAGCCAGTGTTTTATCGGTGTCAGTGGTTTCGATCCTAACATCGTCCATGGCGATTTTGCTTCTGGTGTGAAATCCTGTTCCCCTGATCTTCTGGAAGGAAAGAATATTTACAATTTGGAAGGTACTTTTGACCAGGTAGAATTTCGTTCTTCATCGATAAATCTGCCACGTGGTGTCTTTGAATACAATCCTAATCTAAATTTTGTTAACTGTTATTCCTATCATACCACAGCTAATCCTGAAGTATGTCTTGATCCGCTATTCTACCAGATTGCTTCTGAACAGAAAGCTTGCACCCCTCAAGATGTGAGTTTAGGTGGCGGACAAGGTGCGCCAGTCGGCGTTAGCTATGTTAATGTAAATATGGTAGGTGATAAAGCTATTTTTGAGATAAATATCCTTAACCAAGGTAATGGTCGTGTTTTAAGCCCTTATTCCAATATCCAGACGTGCGGGCTCAATCTGCAATATGATGATTTCGATCGCGTTAATTATAATGTTGAACTTGGCGGTCGGCCAGGTGATTGCAAGCCTCGTGATGGTTACGTTCGTCTAAACAATGGTAATGGCAAGATTGTCTGTTCTTTCGCATTACAAGGGGGATCAGCTTATCAGGCTCCATTACTAATTGATTTAGATTACAATTACATGAATTCTTTACAGAAGCAAGTTAAAATAATCAGTACCCCACAGTAAGATTTAAATAGTTCTTTTCTTAGTTATTAAAAATAATCTTAAAGAGGAGATAATGATGAAAAATAAAATTCTTGCCCCGATAATTTTAATGATTGCTATCTTATTTTTAGCCGGCTGTAGTTCTGGAACTACTAATGGTACAACTTCTAACAGCGCCTTCTTAGGAGGAACACAAGGAATCGCTGCCAATTTTGAAGCTTTTGGTGTTCAGGAAGATAGCATTTATACCATCTTTGATACAGAAAGTTTTCCTTTAGAAGTAACCTTAGTTAATAAAGGTGAATATGCTCTCCAGCCTGGAGATGTTACAGTTAAATTATTGGGACCTTCTCAACAGGAATTAGAAGGAATAAGCAGTTGGGAACTAAAGAACCAAGATGCCATTGAACCTATCTCCGATCTAGTGCCTAATGGTGGTCAAGAGACTATCAACTTTGCTGCTGATGCTAAGTTTAAATCTCCCGTGACAGGATTCTTGGATCGTGAATGGTTCGCTAACTTAGATTATAAATACCAGACTCAACTAATCATCCCGGAAGTCTGCCTGAAAGAAGACCCAACCGATGATCGAGTCTGTACTGTTGATGAAAGCAAGACTTACTTTGTTTCCGGCGCCCCTGTTACTGTAACTGCTGTCGTTGAATCAACTGCAGGTCGAGGGATTATGGCTTTAACGATTTCCTTAAGCAATGTTGCTGGAGGTAAAGTTGCCAAGATCGGTGAAGACTTTGGAGTTGTGGAAAAATTAGGTTACACTATTGATGATCCTGCTTGGGAATGTAAAAGTGGCGGCAGAGTTGATGAAGCAAGGTTAACTAGCGGCGCAGCTGACATCATTTGTAAGTTGAAAGAACCTCTGGAAGATGGAGCCCTTTCCACTAAACAGGTAAAACTTACCTTGGAATACACCTACAGAGATTTAATCCAAGAAACTCTAAGAATCAAATCAGGTGAATAATTTACTAAATTTTTTTAAATTACCTTCTTTTATTTTATAACTATGGAAATAATCAACCAACAACTCTTGGACCATTTTAAGCTATTTTTTAAAAATCTTAAACCTGAAGATAACATTGCGTTATTTCACGATACTGATCCCGACGGCACTACTTCCGGTCGGTTAATTTGTGAAACTGTTAAGCTTCTCGGCTGTAAAGTTAGCCTCTTGATCACTGACCATAGCCATGCTCTTACTGATAAGATAATCCAACAATTAAAGGATAATAACATCAACAAGCTTATCACCACTGATAAATCTGTGGATGAAGATATCGAGCAGATCAAGAAGGTGGAAAAATTCGCTGAAATCTGTGTTTTTGACCATCATGTCATTCAAAGTGATATCTCTTCCGAGAAAACTGTCTTCCTCAAGGCACAATTAGTTTTTGACACTAACCAACCCAGCAAGTATTGCAGCGCTAAGTTAACTTATGATCTGTTGAACATGGTTGTTGATCTATCTTATCTTGATTGGCTTTGTGTTGCTGGTATCATCGGTGATATGGCTAGCGAAATGTGGGAAGAATTCATTACCAAGGTTTTCCACAAATATGATCTGGAAAGAAAAACCGACCTCTTCGAGACCAAGATTGGTCTGCTTACTCAGTTGATCTCTTTCGCCGAAGCGATGGGAGAAGATAAAGAATGCATGCAGGCCGTACTTTCTTCTAATGAATTAGATGAATTATTGATTAAGTTAGAGAAATATCAGAAAGTTAAAGATGATGTTGATTATTATTTTAATAATTTCGAGCAGCTGGCAGAAAAATATGACCATCTTTATTTCTTAGAGATAAAATCAAAATATTTTATCAAAACGATTGTGGCCAGTAAAGCAAGTAATGTGAAATTTCCGCATGATACTTTAATCGTCATCCAGAAGAATGTGAAAGGTTATGGTGTCTCCGGCAGAAGGAATGATAGCAAGATTTCCATGAACGAATTGTTGAAAAAAGCAGTAGATGGTCTAGAAGGCAATGCTGGTGGCCACGTCCCTGCTTCCGGTGCTTCTATTTCTCTAAAAGATTTCCCGAAATTCAAGGAGAATTTGCTGCGGATTCATGCTGAACTTATACGTATTTAGTTAGTTGGCCAAGATGTCAACTTTGTTAATGTATTGCTTGCA
>Ga0210057_1006465_pt1 | contig 14561 bp, 9 predicted proteins | sample CryGeyCG2114_010_2_FD_183968 | JGI IMG/M metagenome (GOLD analysis project Ga0210057, IMG submission 183968) | Groundwater microbial communities from aquifer - Crystal Geyser CG10_big_fil_rev_8/21/14_0.10 (SPAdes) (version 2) | ecosystem: Environmental > Aquatic > Deep subsurface > Groundwater ... | reverse complement strand
GTTGCAACCACCGTTCCATTTGCGTTTGTAGAGAGAAGTGCGTTTGCAAGTGATGTGATGGCGAAGTTTGTTGTGGTTGCGTTAGCAAGTGATGTGTTTCCTGTAACACCGAGCGTGCCAGCAACTGAGAGGTTTCCGGAGGAGTCAAATGTCGATGTTGCGGTGCCGCCGAAATATGCAGTTCCTGTGTTTGAGAATATGGTTGATGAGGCATTTGAGAATGTTTGCAATGCAGTCCATACGTTTGCAGTTGTTGTTCCGAATGATGTCGAGAGTGTACCTCCTGAGAGCGTGAGCCCATTGCCGATGGTTGTTGTAGCAAGAGCTCCTGTGCCATTTCCAGTTAGAAGCGTGTTGCTTTGAATATTGCTCCATCCGGTGCCGCCATTTGAAACTCCGAGAATGCCCGTCACATCATTGGCAAGATCGATAAGCGCTGTTGCCACCACTCCTGCAGTTGCTTTGAGAAATCCCGAGACCGTACCGAATGTAAATGAGTTTGATGCAACAAGAGCTGATGTCGAGGCAGTTCCTGTAACAGCAAAGTCTGTTGAAGTCGCGGCAGTTGTCGTGGAAAGTGTAAATACTGCGGTGCTTGGTGTTGAAGCTCCGATTGGAGTGTTCTCGATGGTGCCACCGGAGATGGTGAGGTCGTTGGCTACGTAGGTGTCAGCGATGGCAGTACCTTCCCATACACCTGTTCCGATGGTGCCGAGTGTGGTGATGCTTGTTGCGCCGGTCCATGTGGAAAGTGCTGTGTTCTCTACGTTGTCGAGTGCAAGCGTTGCTTTGAGGTTTGCTGTTGTTGTTGAAGTGATTGCTCCTGTGCCATTGCCGACGAGTACTTCTCCTGCTCCGAGTGTGGTGGCTCCGGTGCCGCCGTTTGATACTCCAAGTGTACCTGTGAGGTTGTTGATTCCAATTGATGATGTGGCCACCACCGTTCCGTTTCCATCTGTAGCGAGAATGGCGTTGGTTAGGTTTGTGATGGCGAAGTTTGTTGTGGTTGCGTTAGCAAGTGTTGTATCTCCGGTCACACCAAGTGTTCCTGCAACGGAGAGGTTGCCGGCTGAGTCGATGGTGGTGGTCGCAGTACCACCAAAGTATGCAGTTCCTGTGTTTGAGAAGAGTGTTGAAGAGGCGTTTAGCGCTGAGAGCAATCCTCCCGATACGGTAAGGCCATTTGAGAACGTGAGGTTGGTTGATGTAGCGTTTGATGGGAAAAGATACGCGAAAGTGGTGAAGCCAGCGTCGTTGGTGAAATCTGCGAGCGTCACTGCTGAGTAGTCAATCTCGTTGTCTCCAACAACATCGGTGTCGAGTGTTGCTGAGCCAGATGCATAGGTGAAGTCACCGTGGTCACCGTCTGCGATTTCAGCTGCTGAGATGTCGGTGCCGAGGTCGGCGGTCAATGCTCCACCACTTACCGTAAGTCCAGTACCAGACAAATCAGTTATGTAATCGCTACCAAGTCTGATTTGTGATGAGACGTAGAGATTAGGAAGTGTTGATGTTGCTGTTGTGCTTGTTGCTGTAAAGATTGGTGCTGTGATTGTGTCATATGCAGTAAGTGCATTTCTGAAAAGTGCGTTGCCAATGACTTCAAGAATATTTCCTGTTGTTGATGTAGCGTTGCCACCGAGAACAACCACATCTGAAGTGTCCGAAGGATATACAACCAGACTATCGGACGTTGTCGCAAACAATCCAGCACCTCCGCTACCACTTAAATCTGCTCCCCACGATGGTAACCCGCCAGATAATTTAAGAACTTGTCCATCTGATCCAACACCAAGTTTAGTAAGAACACCTGAAGAGTTTGCATACAAGATATCTCCCGAGGTGTAACTCGTAATTCCTGTACCTCCATACACTTGACTTAGTGTTGAAGACGCGACGACTGTTCCATTTGCGTTCGTTGAGAGAAGTGCACTTGAAAGTGACGTTATGGCGAAGTTTGTTGTGGTGGCGTTGGTGGTGGTAGCGTTTGTTGCAAATGTAGAACTCGCAATGAGTGAGAGCGGGGATCCGGTAAGCCAAAGACTTGTTGATGTTGCGTTCGCCGCTTGTCCGTCATACGTCGTTGGTGTCCACGCAAAAGAGTCGCCACTTCCTCCGCTACCAGAAATACCGAGGCTTGAGGTTGCAACTAGATCATATGTTCCTGCCGAATTTCCCAACAACACCTGCCCGTAACTCGGCGCCGTTGAAGTTCCTGTGCCCCCAGAGCCAACACCGAGAGTGCCATCAAATGCAGTTGCAGTAACAGATCCACCAGTAATTGTCGCATCTGTAATAGTGCCTCCGGTAATCGTTGGCGAAGAAATGGAGGTGCCAGAGAGGGTGTCAATTCGATTTAGGTTTGCAACTGTCTGGAATGTTGCAACGGTACTTTGCGCAGGTCCGCTGAAAGAGGGGATCGACGCTGACACATTGAAAATTTGAGACGAAAGTTTGTTTTCAAGTTCGTTAAGACGCAAATTAAACAACTCCTGACTCACACCTCCTTGAGTCACCACACGCTGTGTCTCAACCACTCTTTCTATGACCGGCTGCTGCACAATTGTTTGCGGCGCCCAAATTGTTTCCTGTTTTGCAATTGGATTATCATTTTCTATTTTTTTCCCAACAGTAACTTGTACATATACAGAACCTTGATCAACTGCTTGAGACGAAATTCCAGCAAATCTTTGCTCTGACGAATTAATAATTCCGTATACAAATTCATCAACATTTTTGGAAAGTGATTTAGCGAATACTCTAAGATTATTTGTAAATTTCCCACCAGCGCTTCTAACGGCATTCTCTGGATCTTTTAGTGCTCCGCTCGCAGCTGCCATAACACTCTGCGCATCTACGCTGGACTCGATTCCATCAATCAATTTTGCAATCTTGTTTGGTGTATCTTTTGCACCTTGGATTGAGTGCACCACCGAATCTTTTGCAAACTTCGCATACTGCGCATCAACAAATCCATACGTACCGAACGTAAGCATGAACGCAATAACAACTGCAACAACTCTCTGTATGAAATCCGCCACGTGCATCGCCTGGGGTGCGTGTGCCAGAGCGTGCACGCTTGCCTGTCTTGCACTGTCGCTCATATTGCCGAGGGAGCGGGTTGTCTTTTCGCTAACAGTCGCAAGTATATGTGGACTCATCGCTACCGTTGACTTCGTTGTAAAAGTTTCTCGGAGAGCTCCTACGGTCGTATCGTCTTTTTCTCTTACTGATTGATCTAGAGAATTTTTAACAAACTGCGTAGCCCTATCCTCAGCAAGTTGCTTTTTTCGCTGTGCCTTCGCGAATTCAGAAGCAACCAAATACTCTTCAAGCGAAGATCGCTTCACATACCAAAACTTCCCAACTTGCTTCCCCACTATTTTCCCCTCCCTGCAAAGTCTTCCAATGTAATCTCTTGAGACACCTGAAAAATGAGCGGCGTCATTTGCCGACAAAAATCTTTCTCCGTCAAAAAAAATCTCGCTGCTCATGCAGTTTTTATAAAGTTCGCTAACACGATATAACTATTATTTTACAGTCATTTCGGATAACTCTGTTCATAAACCCTGCGCAACATGTGGAAAAGAAATTAAAACATGTGCACAACTTATTTTTATAAAAAGTGCAACAAAAAATCTCGCTGAGAGGCCTTTTTTCTATTGCATGGTTCTAAAGTTGCGTAAGTATCAAAAAACCCTGCTCAAATGGTGTTCAAGGACCCATTTTGAACCTTCTGTGACTACAAACGCTGAATAATGTTAAACGCCAACTCCTAAAATTAGATAAACAACGCTCTCGCGAGAAAAAGACAGCTGTAAAACTGCCTCGGTATGGGTTATACAAATTGCTAAGGTGTTTACTCAGATAAATTTCCATCCGAGTTATTGTCACCCGAGATACGCTATATATGGATATTTTCCCTTAGATCATTGATCAGCGTGTGTACTGTTCTTTTGTGGAAAAATTTTCTTTAAGAAAATGCACTGTGCTTGTTTGAATAATCTGTAGAAAGTTACCTATTTCCGATGCATCCTGTGTACTAACAGGTCTAGCAACCTGACCTTCGCTCAATCGGAAGATGATCTGCGAACGTGAAGCATAAAATAGACCTGAAGTTAGGACGAACAGCCCCAGAGCCACAGCTACAAAAGATAAGGGGCGTGAGATCTTACTCTTCCCATTACTCTCGCGTGTTTTAATTGCAACATTCCTTTGATTTACCACAGAAGCACCCTGAGGAGTCTTAAGAGAGTGTATGCGACGCCTCCGTGCCTGCTGCGCGACGACATTAGTATTCATGATAGAAACATTTTCAGTTCGAATTGGGATCTCATATTCCACACCCCCTTTTTTATCTTTAAGATTTGGCATGAGATCAGCTCCGTCAGACTTATATATGAGATCCGCCGAGACGTCTTTATTTTCTGAATCTCGGATATCAGATGTACGACGAGATAGTCCAACCGAGTCACGCTGCACAGAGGCGAGAAGCTCATCATTGTGCTGCTTATGCTTAACTAGACTTTCCTTTTCTACAAACCAACGATTCCCTATTTGACGCGATGCGATCTTTTCTGCTCTAGCCAATTGGGCAACATAGTCTTGTGCGTACCCAGTAATGTGCGCCCCTCGCTTTGATGATACATATTCAAGACCATCGAACATTACAAACGTATCACCTGAAGAACTTTTCTTTGCCCTTGGTGGCTCTGGAACGTATTCAGCAGCTAATTCTTTGTGCTTGATAAGTGAGTTGAGATCGACGTACCAAAGTCCATTAATCCGACTGGCTTCAATTTGTCCTGCCCGAGCTAACTGCCCGACATAATCCTGTGAGTACCCCGAAGCTTCAGCGGCCTCTTTTGAGGGAACCAGATTCCTATCTACTAAAACAATCTCGTCTTTCATAGATACAGTATACAAGCAAAAAGCGCCTGTGATGGCGCCTAAAAGAATCCTGTGGACAGCTTATCCAAGTAGTTTAACAATTGCGTCTGACAAAAGTTTAGGGTTTGCTGACCCCTTGCTTTCCTTCATACCTTGTCCGATCAAGAACTGAAGTGCTGTTTCTTTACCGCTTCTATACTCATTCACAGCTTCAGGGTTCGATAGAATAACTTTCTCAGCGACAGGCACTGCGTCTTCTACAGACAATGATTGAAATAGACCCCTCTCATTCGCAATAGTCTCAGGATCGCGATTCGTCTTTACCATATCCGCCAAAATATCTTTCACTCCACGAGACGAAATCTTTCCTTCGTGTGCAAACGATACCAAAGTGGCGAAATTACTTGCCGAGATTGATATCTCGGCTTGAATGTTTGCATCTCCCTCATCGGTATCTCGGATTAATTTCGCAAGGTCCGTAACTATATAATTTGATGCCTTTTTAATTTCATCGTTGCTATTCAACTCCGAAGCAACGGCGTCAAAAAAGCTCCCTAGATTATTCTCTCGAACGTACATATTTGCATCATCGATATTTATGCCCAAGTCCAGATACCGCTGCCTCCTCTCCCACGGCAATTCCGGCAGACTCATTTTTAGTTTTTCCGAGGCAAGGTCAGTAATTTGACTAACCTGCAAAGACGGCAAATCAGGGTCAGGAAAATATCGATAATCAGCTGACCCTTCTTTTACACGCTGCGCAAACGTACACTGTTTCTTATCATCCCACCCTCGAGTTTCTTGAATTACAGATCCTCCCTCTTCAAGTAATTTAATCTGCCTTTCTATTTCGTATGCAACTGCTTTTTCCATTACGCGAAACGAATTTAAATTTTTGATCTCAACTTTAGTTCCTAGCTCATTAGTTTGCGATACAGAAATATTTGCTTCAACTCGCATTTCTCCCTTTTCCATATTTGCATCCGATGCGCCAAGATACCGCAACAGTAACTGAAGCTCACGTGCAAACTGCCCCGCTTCTTCTGCGGAGTGAATAACTGGCTCAGTAACCAATTCTAAAAGAGGCACTCCTGCGCGATTATAATCAATAAGAGTCGCTCCTGTTTTCTCATCATGAATTGAACTTGCTGTATCCTCTTCCAAGTGAATGCGTGTGAGCTCTATACCAGAGAGTAGTCCCCCACTCACAAGAGGAAACTCATACTGGCTTATCTGATATCCCTTTGGCAGATCAGGGTAAAAATAATTTTTTCTATCAAACTCTGTGTAGTCAGCAGGAGTGCCGCCTATCGCCTCCCCAACCCTCAGCACGTGCTTGACTGCTTCTTTATTTATAACTGGCAATGTACCAGGATGCGCCATGCACACCGGGCAGACGTGAGTATTCGCCTCAGCCGCAAATGGGTCGTTTTTTGAACGACAAAACATCTTCGTTCGAGTTTTAAGCTCGGCATGAATCTCGAGCCCAATGGTGGGTTTGTATTTTTCCATACGTTAGCTCCACTCTATCAAATTAGTGAGACGAAGCAATTAATCTTTCTTTATTTCACTCCAAGGGATGCGCTCTCCTTTTAGATAAGCTTCTGCCATCCAAAGCTCATCTTGAATCCCATCAATAAGATCGTACTCTTCTGCCTCTTTAGCAGTCACCCATTCTGCTTTGTCTAATTCTTCTTCTTGAATTTGAAGCTCTCCTCCAGAGAGTTCTGCTATAAGCGATATGATGAACCCGTGTGGAACCTCCTCCCCATAGTCGGCAACAATACTTGTGAGGTAATCTACATTTTTAATATCGAGACCCACTTCCTCTTTCACCTCTCGAGCAACCGTGGTTTCAAGTACCTCATACCATAAATTGCCAGCGTCTTTCGGAAGATTTTGGTAATCTCCAGGATCAAGCTTTCCGCCCGGTACGGTCCACTTCCCAGGAAATTTCCTTTTTGTTGGCACTCGCCGAGTTATAAGAAACCTTCCGTTTTCCTTCCGATAGATGACAGCTGTCACCGCAATAGCATACGAAACATCCATATAATTTTATTATAGCACACTGTTTTAAGACCCTTAAGAGCGTTTTAAGAACCTCCAGACCAACGTAAATAACACAACACCCAAGAGACCTAGTGCGACCAGAAATATATATCTACCTTCTTTAAATGCAGACCCGCCGTATGCAAATATAAAAGCAAACGGTGCTACTCCAATAACAGTTGCGAGAGAATAGTATCCAAACGGCATTTTACTGACTAGTCCGGCGGCGTAACTAAGTACGTCGGGTGGGACAACCATTCTTAGGAGTACAAAGGTGAAAAACTCTGTCCGGTCTGAAATGTGCGACTCATATTTCTCAATTGCCGATATATCTATAAAATGTTTTACAAGAGGTCTCCCAAAACGTCTTGCAATAAGAAAAGCGACCATAGACCCAGTGGTCCACCCAACGATACTTAGAAGTGCTACAACAAAAGGATCCACTATCGTGGCAACAATTGGAACGACCACAACGGTAGTGAGAGGAGCTAGAACTGTTCCTAGAAACATCAGTCCTGTGAACACAATCGCAATAAGCAAAAGATGATCTGAGATTGCCCCAAATATGCTCTCAAACGGAGCATCCCAAAACAAGGTCAGTATAGAGAGTCCTAGGAACACAGCTATAATCGCTGCGCCCACAATTTTCCATGTCCTCTCTCTTCTCATTAATCAAAAAGAGCGTCTGCTATAGCATTTGCAACTGAAATAAGAAGGGCCACCAACAAGGCTGTAAGGAAGCCAGAAAATGCAAGACCCTCTACAAAAGTCGAAACAAACCATAATAGAAGTCCGTTTAATACAAATACGAAGAGTCCGAAGGTAAGAATGGTTATCGGCAGAGAGAAGATAAGTAGAATAGGGCGCACGGTAATGTTAAGGAGACCTAAAATAACTGCCACAATTAGTGCGGTGTAGAGACCATCTACCACTACTCCTGGGACATACAGAGCCGCTAATAGAAGTACTAGGGGCGTTACAAGAAATTTAGCAACCCATTTCATATAACAAGTATAACGCTCAATTAAAAAGAATCAAAGAAGGTGCTTACGCAGAAAGTTTCCACTTCCCGCTTGCAAGCAATGGCTCAGCTTTTTTATATTTCATGGTCTTTGTCTCCGCTCCATTTGTAATAGTGACCTGATCATTGCGCCCAATCTTTTTGTCTGAGCGCACGTGTGTTCCGCCTTGTGCCACTATACTTTTAGCTCCGGCGTGTGTTTCTTGCAATTCTTGCGACTCACGACGAGCGAACCCTCCCTCTTCCATCTGTGGCAACAAGCGCACAACCTGCGATACATACACTTCTTCAAGAGTCTTAAATAATTGTAGACCTTCTTTTTTATATTCAACCAGTGGATCCCTTTGTCCATACGCACGCAAGTTCACACTTGAGCGCAAGTGATCCATAGTCTCTAAGTGTTCAACCCATAGTAAATCTATGGTTTGCAATAACAGCCTTCGTGCGTTTGCATAAAATACTTCGTCTCCAAGACTGCTTCTCTTTTGCTCTGCAACCTTTATTAGATCTGGCTCAAATTCTGAAATGCGCTTGAGTTCAACTTGTATAGCCTCTTCTCCGCCTGTCAAAAGACGGTGGCGCCTTTTATATATTGACTGCCTTTGTATGTTTAGGACGTCATCATACGCAAGTACTTGCTTGCGAGAATCGAAATTAAATTCTTCAATCTTTGTCTGCGCTTTTTCAAGTGCCCTCGTTATCATATTGTTTTGAATCGGTTCATCTTCAGGAATCTTAAACGTCCCCATTACCCCTTTTATCATATCTGAAGCAAACACGCGCATAAGCGTATCTTCTAGAGAAACAAAGAACTGCGTTCCTCCCGGATCCCCCTGTCGCCCTGAGCGTCCACGAAGCTGGTTGTCTATTCGCCTTGCATCGTGCCTTTCCGTTCCGAGTACAAAAAGTCCTCCAAAAGATTTTACTTCCTTGTATAATTCATCCGATCCAGGATTTCCACCAAGTTTTATATCAACCCCTCGCCCTGCCATGTTGGTCGCAATAGTTACTGCTCCCTTTCGGCCTGCTTGTGCAATAATTTCTCCTTCGCGCTCGTGGTTCTTGGCATTCAATACTTCGTGAGGAATACCTTCTTGTTTAAAGTACGTGGAGAGTAGTTCATTCTTTTCCACTGACACCGTACCAACCAAAACTGGCTGACCGCTTTCGTGCAACTCTTTTACTTTTCTAGCAATTGCCTTAAATTTTCCATGCTCATTTTGGAAAATGAGATCGTCATAATCCTTACGCGTAACATCTCTGTGAGTGGGTACTTCTACAGTATTGAGTCCATACACTTTATAAAATTCTTCAGACGATGTAACCGCCGTACCTGTCATACCAGAGAGTTTTTCGTACAGTCTGAAATAGTTCTGATAGGTTATTGAAGCGAACGTACGAGATTCTTGTTGTATTTCCACACCCTCTTTTGCCTCAATTGCTTGATGCAGTCCTTCGCTCCAGCGTCTTCCAGGTTGCATGCGGCCAGTGAATTCATCCACTATGACCACCTTTCCATCGCGCACCACATAATCTTTATCTTTTTCAAATAGCGCCTTCGCCCTCGCAGCTGTTTCGAGATGATGTACATACTTAATTCCTGCGTCGGTGTAAATATTATCTACACCCAAAGCCTTTTCTGCCTTTTCTATCCCATGGTCCGTTAATTCGATTTGTTTCCTTTTCTCATCAATTACAAAATCAGTATCACGCTCAAGTGACTGTACTATACTTGCAAATCTGCCGTAGAGATTCTCTGCGCTAGACACTGGCGCAGATACAATGAGTGGAGTCCTAGCCTCATCTATTAAAATAGAATCGATTTCATCTACTATGGCGAAGTGGTATCCGCGCTGTCGCAGTTTTTCAGGATCGTGCTCTAGATTGTCGCGCAAATAATCAAAGCCGAATTCTTGATTGGTGCCATAGGTGATGTCTGCTGCATACGCTTCGCGCCTAGTGCATGGTTTAAGAAATTCGTGAACAACTTTAAAAGAACCTTCTTCATCTCTTTCAGCATCTTTCTCTGTATGACTCGGGTCATATAAAAATGACGCTTCATGATTTATCACTCCTACCGAGAGTCCGAGTGTCGAATACACTTGCCCCATCCACACAGCGTCTCTACGTGATAGGTAATCGTTTACCGTAACAACATGTACTCCTTTTCCGTTAAGAGCATTTATATACGCTGGTAGCGTCGCTACAAGCGTTTTTCCCTCTCCGGTTCTCATCTCCGCGATATCGCCGTTGTTTAAAATCGCACCACCTAGAAGCTGCACGTCAAAGTGGCGCATCCCTAAGCTTCGTCCGGCTGCCTCTCTTACAAGCGCGAAGGCTTCGGATGTAAGCTTTTCTACACTCTCCCCCTCTTTCAATCTTTTCTTTAATTCTTCTGTTTTTTGGACAAGTTCTTGGTCAGATAGATTGCCAAAAATCTCCGCAAATTCCGCGGCCTCTTTAATTACAGGCTCAGCGCGTTTGAGCGCGGCTGCATTCTCATTACCTTGAAAAACACGTGTAAGAAACGATCGCATAACGGTTGCATACTACCACTGAGCGTGGCCTTAATCCATACAAAAACAAAACCCTCCACAAAGGGAGGGTCTTGTTTTAAAAGCGGTACAACTAGCGCTTGCGGCGTCGAGTTGATTTCTTAGCTGCTTTCTTTGCAGTCTTTCGACGACGTGTCGTCTTCTTAGCTGCCTTCTTTGCAGTTTTGCGACGGCGAGTCGTTTTCTTTGCTGCCTTCTTAGCCGTCTTTCGTCGTGTCGTGCGCTTTGCAGTACTTTTCTTTGCAACCTTCCTTCGTTTTTTTGCTGCCATAAAAATTTTTATGTATTATGCGTTGGCTAATTCGACCCGCCCCGATATAAAAATGCGCAGAGCGTTTTATTAATTATCTGTTGTGTTGTGCACGTGCACAACACTTTTTAAAAGAATGTGTGGATAAAGTGTAACTACGTAAAAATACATATGAACGATTGTTCATATGTTATTGAGTACAAAAATACTTTATAAACTTTCGGTGGCAATTCACTTTCCAACGGCTCCGCATTTACTTTTTCATTTTGGAACTCGCCAGAGCAGGTATATACAAAAATCCGTTGCAAGAACGGATCTTTGATAGGTCGCACAGTCGTGTGAAGAACAATGCGGCTCCGCATTTACTTTTTCATTTTGGAAATCGCCAGAGCAGGTATATACAAAAATCCGTTGCAAGAACGGATCTTTGATAGGTCGCACGGTCGTGTGAAGAACAATGCGGCTCCGCATTTACTTTTTCATTTTGGAACTCGCCAGAGCAGGTATATACAAAAATCCGTTGCAAGAACGGATCTTTGATAGGTCGCACGCAGTGTGGAGGACGGGTGCGAGCTCCAAAATGAAAGTCTTATGTGAGTGCCGCCGCCCTCCACACTATTTGCGACGACTCATTAATGATAACAGAGGGAGGCTCAGTACCAAATGGCCAGATGGCACAAAATCCCGCCGAGACGGGATTTAGTGCTGACTTTCTTGAAAGCTCACTTCTTAGGTGACACTCACATAAAAAGTATACTCGAATTACTTTTGTATTTCAACTATTCAACCTTCGCAGTTCCGCCTCTGATTTGTCCAATAAGCTGCTCGGCCTGAGTAGCAGAACCTGGCACGGCAGTTTTAAGAGTTTCTAATACTTTTATTGCCGCAGAAACGTTCCCTGCAGTGTAGTACGTGGCCGAGAGTGCAAAGTACGCCTGTACATCTTCTGGGCGCTTTGCAATACGCGCCTGCCACAACTCTGCTATCAAATCATAACGTCCCTGCGCGATGTAAGCCTGTATTACTCTTTGACTGCTCGTTTGTGCACTCTCCACAAGCGGTTTAAGAATTTCCCTTCCTTCTGCAATACGCCCCACATAAATCAACTCGCTTGCGTAAAATTCTCTCGCCTCTTTATATTCAGGGGAAAGCTCATGAGCACGCTTAAAATATTCTAGTGACTCATCAAAAGCTTCTCTGTTGTGCGCATTAAGGCCAAGCTGAAATAGTATTGAATGCTTGTTTGGTGACAGCTCTAGTGCTCTCTCGAGATTCGGTTTGCCTTGCGCATATAGTCCGTATGCATCATGAAGTGTTCCTAAAAACAGCGGGAACCGCGCGTCCTCTGGGGCCGCCTCTACCTGAAGGACGAGTTCGCTTGCAGCGGTATCAAAAAACAATTGCTTCACATCGTTCGTGACATTTTCATTTTGAGCAAGTCTAGACGCTCCTTGAACTAGATGCTCCCTTGCCTCTTGCGTACCAAGAGAGTCGTAACTTATAGATTTTTCAAAAAACTCAAGGTTTTTCTGCAAAGTTTCTTGAGGAGATACAGCTTGTAAGAGAGCGCGGTTTGCCGCTAGCGCTTTTGCGTTTACTCCCCACGCGACACCCCATACAAGTACCACCGCAACGAGAGCCACTGCGGGCATCATACGAGTTGACACAAACTCCTTTGAGAAAAGTGGTGCAATATTTTTTGACCGGATAACCCTTGAGGCAATATATCCAAGCACACTAAAGAAAAGTAAATAACTAACAATGTTGTCAAAAACAAATAGGTTATGGAATCCGTATCCAGACAGAAGCCCAGTTAGGATCGCGCGCTCATAAATAAGAAATGCGCCACTGCCCCACAAGTAAAACAGAGCAATGATGAACAATGAGATATACGCGGCGAAACCAATGATGCCTCCTGCAATTAGCCAGTCGAATACAACATTGTGCACGCGATCAAACCACTGCTCTTGCGCATACATTCGCGGATCGTAATTTTTGTTAAACACTAGATTGTAATTCTCTTGTCCCCAGCCGAGAAGTGGTTTCTCTTTCACTCCTTCCCATGCCATGCCCCAGTTATAAAATCTTGCTACTGTTGTACTCTCTGTAAACGAAATAGACGCAAGGCGAGCAAGCGGCGGCACGGAGCGGACAAGTTGTGTGTCCTTGGCAAGGAAGAATCCTCCGGAGAGAACTAGTACTCCTACAACAACCGCAGTCGCGGCCCTCCATGCGTTTCTAGACTGATGAGCAAACAACACCAGTAACAGCGCTGAGAGAAAAATTCCCCCTACAAGACCAAGTATCGCGCCTCTTGTTGCAGTAAATAGAAGTATGACGACTTGCAACAACATTAGCGCACCCAAAGCTCCTAGAGTAAGCATTCTTGTTTCTCTTGTTCGTAGCCACACATAGAGCCAGAGCATGAATGAAAACACCGCGAGCGCGAGCCATGCTTTTCCTGTTGCTTGTGCAAGCATCCCATTTCCAAAAGATTCAAGAACTGCAAATACCTGCAATACTCCAGCGACCCCAATCAGAGTCCATGTTTTTGTTTTATCTGCCACTTGCCCTCCCCACTGCTGGGCAAAAAGAAGTGCCGCAATAAATACATGAAAGAGCATATACACCGCTAGGTACGTTGCGTTTCCAAATGTGGCATCAAGACGCACACCGCCTTGATTGATGACAAAAAATCCAGCTAACTGAAGAACTCCGTATACTCCAACAAAAAGTGACACGAAAATTGTGGATTCCCACAAATTCTTCCACGTTTCCTCAGAGCGAAGCGTAGAGATCAAAACGGTCAAGTATGCAAACAAGTGAGCGAGCGTCACCCATCCTTCCATTCGCTCAAAGTTACTCCATATACTCTTAAATGCGTTTGCGCCAAAAACATCGGCTACTCCTATTACAAGTACAAAAATGGCAAAAGCACCGAGAAGCCACGAGCGATTAGGCCGATATTCAGGTCGAATGAGTGCTAGCGCGAGCCATGAAGCACCCATTATTTCTACAATTATTCGAAAAGTGAAATTCTTCCCTGTAATGAATGGGAAGAAGAGTGACTGCGTCACAAGAAGCGGTATGAATGGAAGTGCAAAAACCCCTCCAAGAACGACGTATCTCAACATCTTCTCAATCGTCATAACCCCCCCACTCTAACAGACCTAGAAAAAGTGCGCTAGGCTCATTTTTCCTCTTTTAAAGTAATAATTAACTACCCTTGTATCATACAGACCCTTTGCTAAGATGCGTATGGTCAAAATCACAGGATAGAAGCAATGGAAGATCAGGGAAATTCCTTACTACTGCTACAAGAGGAAAGATGTAGAGTCGCCAGGATTTGTCTGATCCCAGGCTCATCTCTAAGCTTGTGCGCTTACCACAGCGATTGCATCGTCATCGTTCTTGAAGGAACTATGGGGGTAACCGTTGGCGAGATCACTTTCCTACACTCCGAACAAGAGGTGAACCCTCTGGTAATACGCCGTGGGGAAAAATACGTCATGAGTAACCCGGGTAAAATTCTACTCGTGATCCTAAAAATTCAGCGCGGAGAGTATTTGGCAGAAGAGGAGGAAGCGTAGATGCCCCAAGCAAAGCACTGGCCCAGTCCCCCGTCGGACTGGGTTCATTTTTTACATGTTCTTGACACTCAGCAATTAAGTTACCACTCGTGCCAAAGTAGTGGACACTAGACCTTCTCACGCGGTATCTCTACTACTACCAAATGATGCGACGTAACTGTGCATATAAGCATACGGGAGGAGATCCGTGAAAAACAAAACAATCA
>Ga0210057_1006462_pt1 | contig 14564 bp, 12 predicted proteins | sample CryGeyCG2114_010_2_FD_183968 | JGI IMG/M metagenome (GOLD analysis project Ga0210057, IMG submission 183968) | Groundwater microbial communities from aquifer - Crystal Geyser CG10_big_fil_rev_8/21/14_0.10 (SPAdes) (version 2) | ecosystem: Environmental > Aquatic > Deep subsurface > Groundwater ... | reverse complement strand
TTAAAGATATTATTTTAGACGCGGCTCAGGCTAATAAAGTGCCGTACATTGTTTCCAGATGGTTGGGTGGTTTGATGACCAACTGGGATCAGGTTAAAAAATCTCTGAAGCGAATGATCGAGATTGAAGAAGGCCTGAAAACTGATAAATACGCCAAGTACACTAAGTACGAGCGACTTCAGTTAGAAAAAGAGAAGATTCGACTGGAACGTTTTTTTGGCGGTATTAAAGATTTGAAAAGTGCGCCTGATGCACTATTTGTGGTTGATACCCAACGTGAAGCTAACGCTATCAAAGAAGCAAATACCCTGGGTGTTTTCACCATTGGTTTGGTTGATACCAACTCGAATCCAGATATGGTCGATTTGGTGATTCCAGGTAATGACGATGGACGCAAAAGTCTTGAGTTCATCATTAATGCCGTGCTTAAGGGATATTCTGACGGAAAAACTGCTTAATTTTGATTTGCGGCTGGCAAGAATTACTCTGAGTAGTTAATAATAAAGGACACTATGTCATACACTGCAACTGACATCAAAAATCTTCGTGAAAAAACTGGTGCTGGGATTATGGACTGCAAAAAAGCTTTGGAAGAGGCTGGCGGCGACCTGAAAAAAGCCGAAAAAATTGTCAAAGCCAAAGGCATGCAGCGCGCTGAGAAAAAAGAAGACAGAGAAACCAAAGAAGGTTACATTGGGTTATACGTTCACGCCAACGGCAAAATTGGTGCCATGGTTGAGCTCTTGTGCGAGACCGATTTTGTTGGCCGTAACGACGAGTTTAGAACTCTGGCCAAAGAAATTGCTATGCACGTTTCGGCCACTGGTCCGGCCAACGTCGAAGCCTTATTGGCCGAGGAATACATCCGCGACGCCAGCTTAACCATTGACCAGTTGGTCAAACAACTGAGCGGCAAAATCGGGGAGAAGATTATGATTAATCGGTTTATCAGATTTCAGGTGGGGGAGTAGAACTCTCTGATTTTACTGGGAAATGATTCTGCATAAAATTTAATATTTCAGTCTTGATCTGATTAATTGAAGTTTGATCTTTTTGATCGATCGCTAGTAAGAGCTGATGAACTTTGTTTGTTAACTTTTCAGCAGTTTGAGAATCTCCTTGAATTGAGCACCCAGCAATGAACCTAAGAATATCTTCATATTCGACAATCCCAGATTCTGGGAAAAAGCCTTCTTTATCCAGAGGTTGGTGGTTTGGAGATAGATGAGCCGCTTCGGGGGAGAGCAAGGAAACCATTCTCTTAGTATACCTCATCTATTTCCAAGCTATTTGCAATATTTGTAAAGTATTCTCCGAGTATGTGGGGGTGGTGCTTGGTGCACAGTTTACCCTAAGAAGATAAGCTTGCGGGTTCGATTCCCGTCGCCTCCACATTTCTAATAATTGATAATTTGAACGAAAATGTTAGAATAGAGGTAACTTCTTAGGGTAAGCCGATGTATTAGCACAAGCTTATCATTAAGTCCCGCTTTAAAGGCGGGATTTTTTGTGGCAATTTAGATAATCAACATTCCATCACCAAAAGAGAAAAAGCGGTAATTATTTTCTAGAGCTTTCAAATAGGCTTGGCCAGTATTAGTTTTTTCAAAACTTACAAAAACTTGCTTGGTATTGGGTTGACAAACAAATGCACTCACTAACATCAACAAAGTGCTTTTTGGTAGGTGAAAATTGGTGATAAGACCATCAATGGCTTTAAATTGGTAGAGTGGGTAGATAAAAATATCGGTCGAACCAGTGGTTGCCCGAAACTTTCCGCTTTCAATTTTAGCCAGCACACTTTCTAGCACTCGAGTAGTGGTAGTGCCGACGGCGATAATCCGACGACCTTCAACCTTTGCCTGATTCAACAACTCAGTCGTTTTTTGAGACAAACTAAACCATTCTTCGTGCATGGAGTGCTGAGTAATGTTCTCAGTTTTGACCGGCAAAAAAGTGCCTAGACCAACGTGCAAAGTTACCTCGGCAATTTGAACGCCGATTGCCCGCAACTGTTGATCCAGTTCAGCGGTAAAGTGCAGCCCAGCTGTGGGTGCCGCCACCGAACCTTGCGTTTGGGCATAAGTGGTCTGGTACTGTTCGGCCAGCGTAGTCTGATCAGTTTTGGAAGTGATATAAGGAGGCAAGGGGACTTGGCCAATTTTTTCAACAATTTCGAAAAAAACGTGAGACGGGCAATCAAAACGTAGCAAGCGAGTATAACCAGCCTTGCCAGCGCCAACACACTCAGCTTTCAAAGAATTTCCAAACATTTGCTGTTGCCCAGCTTTCAAACCAGGCTTAGTCAAACACTCCCAAGTCACGCTCTGCTCATCATGCCTAACTTCAGTATTCAAAAGCACTTCAACTTTACCACCAGACGTTTTTTCTCCAAACAACCTGGCTTTAATCACTTTCGAATTATTTCTAACCAAGACATCACCTGCTCGCAAAAACTGGGGCAAGTCAGAAAAATGGGCGTGCTTGATGGCGCCGGTCTGACGATCCAACACCAGTAACTTGCTGCTATCCCGGGGTTGAGCTGGGGTTTGGGCAATAGCGCCCTCAGGCAATGAGTAATCAAAATCTGACAATTTTAACACTCGGCTAGTATACACCAGGCGTGGAAATGGTATGATAGGCCTAATGGATTCCATTAAAGAAAACAGCTTCCAATTCAAACTTGAAAAAGCTAAGGGTTTGGCGCGGGCGGGGACAATCACCACTCCCCATGGCCAAATTGAAACACCAGTTTTTGTGCCGGTGGGGACGCAGGCGACGGTCAAGTCGCTGGACTCGGCGGATCTAGAAAACCTCAACGCTCAAATCATTTTGGCCAACACCTATCATTTATTTTTACGTCCAGGTACAGAGACACTTGACCAAGCCAAAGGTATTCACAACTTTATGAATTGGCAGAAGCCAATATTGACTGACTCGGGTGGATTTCAAGTTTTTTCACTTGGCGTTCAAAAAGAGGGAGTTCAAAAAGAGGGGGAAGCAAAAACTGGGGAGTCTTTGGTTAAAGTCGAAGAGAAGGGAGTGACATTTCGCTCGCACCTTGACGGCTCGGAGCAGTTTCTTTCGCCCGAAAAATCAATCGAAGTGCAGCGTAGCATTGGCGCCGACATTATCATGGCCTTTGATGAAGCGCTTGCTGACAAACTGCCGGAGCCTGAAGCCAAACTTTCAGTTGAGCGCACCCACAGGTGGGCGGAGCGCTCATACAGTCAATGGGACAGCTTTAACCGACGCAGTCAAACTGGCCAGTACCAGGCGTTGTTCGGCATTATCCAGGGGGGCTTGTTTCAGGAGCTGAGAGAAAATTCGGCGCAGTATATCACCAGTTTGCCGTTTGATGGCATCGCCGTGGGCGGAGAAACGATTGGCTACAACATGCCGGGAACGGTCAAAGTGATGGGTTGGATTGAGCCATCGCTTCCGGCTGACAAACCTCGCTACGCCATGGGACTTGGTCTTGATCCTCAAGATCTGATTGACGCGGTTCTGGCTGGCTTTGACATGTTTGATTGTGTGGGACCAACCAGGTTGGCGCGCAACGGCGCTCTCTACGTTGGCCAAATTAAGTTCAAAAAAAAGCAGCCTTATTTTGACTCAACCTACAAAAATGGCCGGCTCAACATTGACAACGCCAAATTTGCTCAAGACTTCACGCCAGTTGACCCTGATTGCGACTGCTACACCTGCCGGGCGGGCTACACCAAAGCGTATCTTCATCACTTGTATCAAACCACCGAACTGAGTTACTACCGACTAGCCAGTATCCATAATCTGCGAATGATGTTTAAAATAACCGAGACACTCAGGCACTGGATCTGCTACGATTAAATAACGATCTGCATGGCGGTTCCCAATTGGCCGCCGAACGAAATTGAAAAAATCCAACCATGAGAAGAAAATTGCCTGCCAAGCGTTCATCTAAGTCGGTGGCGATCCGCCAATCACGGGTAAGGCCGCGGATAGGGCGGGCTCAGCGTAAAAAACCAGCCACAAGCTCTCGTTCAATCTGGAAGCCCAAGCACCGCCTGCTGCCCAAAAAACGCTCACGCTCAATAAAAAAACCCAGGTCGGTTAGCCAAAGCAACGGTTGGCAAGGTTTGCTGCTGTGGCTGCTAATGATTGGCGTTGGCGGCTGGTTGTTTTGGTTGATCTTGGTTTGGGGTATTGTCCCCAGACTTTTAGCTCCAGACAAAAATCAAACTATCGCTATTCTGCCCAAATCCGCCGGAGGAGTGGTGCTGGTTGCCCAACTCGAACCTGAATTCAAAGACAGCATCCTTTACCAGTTGAATGGAGAAGAGCAAGTCGAGTTACCTGGCCAGTATGGAAAATATAAATTAAGTGCGATATATCCATTACTATTGATTGATTCCAGAGATAACCGCTATTTTCGTGGTACTCTCAACCGGGTTTTTGGCGTCTTTTTTGATGATGAAGAACTGGTAAGCGGCAGCTTGTCGGCAGATCAAACTGAGCTTTCTGATCAGATCAAAAGTGCTTTTTGGCAGGCGCTAGTCCGGAACCATGAATTTTCAGCTCAGTTACTTCGCACTTGGTACTTGGTCAAACTTCAATCCGTGCCAGTTAAACTGGACTCAATTACTCAGCTGGTGGACAAGGTTCGCTCAGAGACCGGCGGCACTTTTGCTGCCAGAGATGAGTGCCGAATCGCCATCCTGAACTCAACTAACCGACCTGGCTTGGCGACCACCCTGTCAGAAATTGTTGAAAAGAACGGCGGGTTTGTGGTTAGACTTGGGCAGTATCCGACGCCATTGACTGATAGCCGATTGCTGTATGACCCGACCGTGCCTGAATGCACAGCGGCGATTGATCAACTCAAAACCCTTTCGCCAGTACCGTTTGAGCTACAGGAAGACAGGAGTGTCCAGGGCACCTTTAGGGCACCAGTAGTGGCAATTCTGGGAGCAAACTTTGAATAGACTTGTTGCGGAATTAGAAATGCCAAATAGATGTGAAAGTGCATTGTTTCTTTATTTTGTAACAAGTCTAATGACTTGTGGAGTTGGGGAGTGCGGGTCAATGGGCTTAACAAACGCTAATTATCTTGATCACTCAGGTCGCTGGTGGCTACTTCAATAAAATCTTTTCCAGCCTCTTCGTCGTCCGAATCCAGCGCCAGAACAGGAATCTCATCATCGCCTAATAAAAACCGATCGTCCAAGTCAGCAACGTGATTGATGTTGGTTTTATTGAGTGGAAAAGAATGAATGTCCTGGTTTTTTTTGGATCGGGTTAACTCTTTAAGATAGACAGAGCATTGACTGTTTGAGATCGAGTGAACTTGGCAAAGATAGGTGTTCCCGGTCGAAACTAATTTAGACAACCGGAACGACAAATCTTCGGGCAAAGCCCCAATGTACACGCCTTGGTTAGTCTCGATTGAAATATAGCGTTTTTTGAGCACTAAGTTGCAACTTTGACCTGAGCTTAATTGGTCAAGCACGGGTTTGCCAGCCAGGCGGTGCAGCTCAACAATTTTAGTTCTGCCTGGTTCCTCGATAAAATGTTCTCTGGTAAAAGAGGGAGCCACCGCCATTTGTTTGCAAGAAATGCGCTCAAGTTGCTTTTTGGCAATATTATTTGTTTTGTCCAGTTGAAGCGTTTGTTTAAAACAATCAGTGGCTTGTTTTGAATCACCCAACTGCAGATAGGCCAATCCAAGTCGGTTTAAGGCGTTGATATCAGTTGGTGTTTCGCGCAAAATTTGCTCATTAGTCTCGACAGCGCTAGGCCAATTACCATTTTTAGCGGCGGTAATGGCTTGAGCACGGAGTTTGGAGAGTGTAATCATAAACATGTGTCGATTATCGCTGGAAAGGATAACGGCAGCGGCTCAATCTGTCAACAGACAATCGCGAAATTGTGTGTGACCACAAAACCACTCTTTTTCCAGGCCAGATTCTGACGCCTTCCAAATATTCTTTAGAGTATACAGACAACTTCTTAACGGCTCAAGCCGTCTTTGGAAACCAGACCCCAGACTGATATAATAATTTTGCAGACTGCCCATACAAGCTTGATAACTCATATGAGTAGGAAAGGATCCATGTCTGGACACAGCAAATGGAATAACATTAAGAACAAGAAGGAGGCGGTGGATAGCAAGCGGGCAAACGTGTTTGCTCAGTTGGCTAAACAGATCAGAATTGCTGTTAAGGAAGGCAAGTCGGACAATCCTCAATTTAATCCGGGACTGCGTTTAGCGCTGGACAAAGCTAGGGCAGCCAATATGCCCAAAGATAAAATTCAGCGGGCAATGGACAAGGGTATGGGTCGGGGAGCGGAAGGCGCCGCCATTCAAGAGGTCACCTACGAAGCTTTTGGTCCGGGTGGAGTGGCGCTCATTATTCAAGCCGTGACTGATAATTTGAATCGCACTGGTGGTGAGGTCAAGTTTATTTTGTCTCGCCACGGCGCTTCGATGGCCAGTCCGGGTGCTGCCAAGTATATGTTTCACCGCTCGGCTGATGGTCAAGGTTTTGAACCGACGATGACCATGGAAGTTACAGCAACTGACACCGGTGCACTCCAATTACTGATTGAAGCTTTAGAGGAAAACGACGATATTGAGGACGTATTTACTACTTGGAAGCCTTCGGCCGTTGCCTCAGCTCCGCCGGTTGCTTAAACCAGCAAAAACAAGATGAGAAGAAGAGAAAAATTTGTTCTAACAGCCATCTTTTTAAGTCTACTGCTCTTGGTAGTTCAGTACCTCAGTCTTGATTGGCGCTACTACGGTGTGGCCGGCTTTGCGGTGATTACCTACTTTGCCTCGGTCTTTGTTTTATGGGAAGATTTGCAGAAACATGAATGGCTCACGATTGTGCCGTTTCCGGCCTTTTATGCCGGTGCGGTAGGTCTATTTTATTTTCTGTTACCCTCCAACTTTTTAACCCGCCTCAGTATCTTGGCCGTTTTTGCGATTGGCATGTACGCGATTTTTCTAACTTCAAATATTTACTCGGTGGCAAAGGAAAGAACGATCCAGTTGCTCCACGCTGCCCATGCCATTGGCCTCTGGATGACACTGTTGACCTCACTCTTGTTTACTAACACCATTTACTCGCTGAGGTTGCCGTTTTACCTCACTTGTGGCTTGATCGGCCTGGTTCACTTTCCGCTGATTTTTATGTCGCTGTGGGATGTTCGGATAGAAAAGGTGGTCAGCCGGGAAGTGATGGCGCTGACTTTATTTTTAACTTTGTTAATAACTGAGTTGGCGTTGGTGTTGTCATTTATCCCATTTTCTGTCTGGTACTATGCGCTCTTCATCATGTCATTTTTGTATGTCGGGTTGAGCGTTTTGCGAAGTTATCTGATGGGTCGGCTCTTTGTCCGAGCCCTAATGGAGTTTCTACTAGTAGCAGTTTTTATTGCCATTTTATTCTTAGGTTTTTTTCCGTTGAAGTAAGATCTCAAGTAACAGTCCAAAAAAGAGGGGATTTTTCACGCCTGGATCCCGCCTGGTGTTGTCTGGAGGCCAGGGGAGTACCAGGCTAAGTTTGGGGTAATTTGTATCATTGGGTCAACTCAAGCCTGGGTGTTAGCTGGCTAGTCTAGCAGTAAATGAAAATAAACAAACAGCTTAATTAGTTGCAGTCATCGAAAAAAAACCGCAGTAAAAAGGGAAGTGATAGTTGGTAAAAAGAGAAGTCACCAGGCTAAACCAGAGAAGTGATATAGTTTGATATAGTGGATAAGGGTGTGGATAAGTGTGAAATATTATAGGCCTCTAGGTTGGATCGCCAGGCTAAATCAAGTAAAGTAATCGATTTCACGACCTATACAGCAATGAAACTATCCAGACCTCACGTCGAGAGGGAAATATTACCGCACACTCCTCCAGACGTCAGGGTAGGAAAACAGAAATAACCCGAATGCCATATTCTAGATCTCACGCCTGGTAATCAAGCTTGCCCAAGAGAGGTCGAACAGAGCTGAAACGATCAAACTAGTTGGATTTTGCTCAAGACAGAGCGATAGTTAGGGTGAATGCACATTGCCGAACCTCAATGTATTTGATGGAGCTGCTAATCAACTCCACTCTACTACTGTTCGTGAGCGAAGTTGGTAACGGCTGAAAAGGGATCTCTATTACGTCGCACAATATTACTTTTACGACGTAAATCAAAAATACCGGGAGGGGGTGTTTTTAAATTGTAATTTGCTGCGCACTGTTGTCCCAGCCAGCTTATTTGTGTTGTCAATATAGGAAATAGATTTATATATCAATGAATATACCCTCACCTACATTGATAAACTGCCGATTTTGGGCATCTGAGGGGCTTGTTTTAGCCTGGAGATTTATTTGCTTAGCTTGAGGCTAAATGGTTGTGTTTATTGAGTGTTGCTGAACACTTACTAGTTGATTCTGATTTCAAGCCGTTTTTGAGCCGTTGACGGGATCGATTTTTCTCTCTGTCTGGCGCCGTTGCCAGTGATTCTTATTTACTTGAGGAAACTGCAGCTAGAATGTTTGAGTCTAGGTTTATTTCCAGATTCAGATCTGGAACTTTTTTTGACACTTCTTTTGACAATGTTTTGGCCAAGTTGACGGTTCTTCATAGACTCTCTATACTGAGCCTGGTTTAGATATTGTGCGACATAAAAATAAATGTTTGAAGAGAACGGGCTGCCCCCCTGGTACATGGCAGAGAAGACCAGGCATTTTGATTCCCCTACCCTAACCTGATGATATAGATCTGGGCAACACTAATAATTTAATTGCAGATACAAAGTCAACATATGAGTAACCTTTCGACTAATCCCAGAGCAGCCTTCACAGGGTTTATGGAACATCTGGAGGTTGAGCGGAATCTGAGCCGGTTAACCATCCGCAACTACAGCGCCTATTTGTTGCGCTTCATCGAGTGGTTTGAGGCTGAAGGAAAAAAGGATTTGAAGGAATTAGACCTAGATTTAATTCGTCAATGGCGCGTCCATTTATCCAGACATGTCGATTCAATTGGCCGGTCAATTTCCAAACGCACGCAAAGTTACTACATTATTGCGCTTCGCTCTTGGCTGAAGTGGCTGATCAAAAATGATGTGCCGGTGTTGCACCCAGAAAAAATTGACTTGCCCAAAGCCGAGGCGCATCAGATGCAATTTTTGAGTCCTGACCGGATGCAACTTTTGTTGGCGCAACCGCAATTGTCATCAAAAACTGGCTTACGTGACAAGGCAGTTTTGGAAGTCCTCTTCTCTACCGGCTTACGGGTGAGTGAATTAGTTTCTCTTAACCGTGATCAAATTGACGAGAACAATAAAGAGTTTGGGGTGATTGGCAAAGGCCGCCGGCCGCGGGTAGTGTTCTTGAGTGAGCGAGCGTCGGATTGGGTGCAGAAGTGGCTGGCTAGCCGAACCGATCATTGGCAGCCGGTCTTTATTCGGTTTGCCGGTCAGCTTGAAGATCCAACTTCTGATGGCGAAGCAATGCGGCTAACTACTCGCAGTGTGCAGCGCTTGGTTGATAAGTATTGCCGGAAGGCACACCTGCCAATTAAAATTAGTCCTCATGGTGTCCGACACAGCTTTGCTACCGACTTGTTAAACAATGGTGCCGGCCTGCGCGATGTGCAAGAGATGCTCGGTCATAAAAGTATTGCCACCACTCAGATCTATACTCACGTCACCAGGCCTCAGCTCAAGAAAGTTCATCAGCAATTTCACTCGGATTGGTAAGGTTTGGGTCGGTCAACTTGAGGTAGTCAAATTGGCAGAGTCTATTCGAGACTGCTAATATCTGCTACTCGAGTAAAGGATTGACATATCAATATATTTTGTTGAGAGATTTTTGGTAGAGTTCTACGCATTGATAACGTATCAGCCAACAGAGTCGCCAGTTAGTTCGTCTTTTCAAATATTGTTTTGCTGATATTCTTTGAAATAGTAATTTACCTATTGATCTACTTGCTGATTTCCAGTACAAACCATCCCTTAAGCATAAGAAAGAACTTAAAGACTATCAAAGTGTAAATTAATAGATAGATGTGGCGAGGTGAGCGGAATCTTTTTTCTCAGTTGTGCAAATGGTACAATAAACGGTCGTCAGTGAAAAGTTGGCGAAAATGAGGGCCTGTAGCGCAGCTGGTTAGCGCGTCTGTATGGCATACAGAAGGTCAGGGGTTCGAATCCCCTCAGGTCCACCCTCCTTTTTAAAGTTTACTTCACTCAGTTAAGTTGAGGTTAGGTTTCGTCTGTCTTGGTTGAAGATTTGCGCAGGCTGAGTAACAACTGTCCGCCACCTAGCAGGAAAATCAGTCCTAAAACTGACATCGCCAGCGTCTGATCAAAGCCGGTTTCGGGCAACGTGGTGTCCCCTGTTTGGGCAGCAACGTCTAGGTCAGCGCAAGCACAGCTTGAGTCGGAGCTACATTGTGGTGAGCGGCAAACTCCGCCGGTGCAAGTTAGGCCTGATTGGCAACTTCGACTGGCGTCACAACTTTGGTTACAAGAAGCGGTAGTGGATGGGGTTGGCGTAGGAGTAGCAGTTGGGTTACTTGAACAGCCAGTTGGCAAGGCGGCTGTTTTTGAAGATGAGGGATAGCCACCGGCTTCAGCTTTAATTTCTTTGTCGCTCCCCGCTCGGTTAAGCGTAACTTCAGCTTCGCCGCTAGAATTGGTTGAACCGGATTTGGTTTCACCATTGTAAGTGAATGTGATGGTAACCCCAGAGGCATTGACCGAGTTATCTTTGGCCGTGGCTTTGGCTTTAAAAGTGCTGCCTCCGCAACCAAAGTCTGAGAGGGCGAGGCTGAGCGACTTGGTGGTGGTTGAAGAACCCCCATCTGGAGTTGGTACCGGGGTGGGTGTGGGTGTTGGAGTAGGTGTAGGCGTTGGGGTGGCAGCGCTAGCTCCGGTGACGGTGACAGTCAGGTTTGAGGGAATGTCGAGAACGTCAGACGTATCATCTGCGCCTGCGGTAGACTCATCAATAGTGGTCAACGTTTGATCAAAAACAACTGAAGCTGAACCAGCTTTCAAACCTTTGACTGAAAAACTAAACATGTCGATTTGTTGAGACGGAGTACTAGCTGTATAGCCTCCCCCCCCTGGCCGACAGACAACTTTAATAGATGTCAAATTATTGATTGTTTCAATTATTTTTGGACTACAAGAAAACCCTAAAGCTTGAAAATCAGGAGATATTGTTAAGTTTTCCAGATTAACCACTTGGTTACTGGCAGTGAAAGTGTACTTCAAATAAACAGAAATATTAGTGACATTCTTTCCACCTGTTGTAAAACTAACTTTGACAGGTTTTGTTTCCCCTGTAACAACAGAAAGAGACGCCGGGGAGACAACCATTTTAGCTGCTCCACCAGGAACAGCGGCCTTTTGTCTGGTGTCTTGCTGTTGTGGTAATAGCTGTAAAGCAACAACAATTCCAGCCACTAGCACAACCACGCCGATTATGCTGTAAAGAACTGATTTACTTTTCAACAAATTTTGCATGTTCTAGTAACTTTCCTCAGTTAGTAGTTAAGTCCAACTTTAATTCAATTGGTTCTTCGATAGTGTTGTAAGTGACAAAGCTTTCTTCAGGGTTAATTTGCATTTGCTCAGGAGAGTAATTGGGATCTAACTTAATTGTGCCCAGAATAATTTCTTCTTCTGATGTGTGATTTTCTATGGCCAAATTGATAATTGAAACTGACAAAACTGAACTGGAATCAGCAGTCTCAACTTTATTAACAGCAACGGTCCAATTATCTAGATTTTGATTGAGTTTTAGATTTTTGCTAACAAACACGTCTGATTTGCTGAGTGGCATAAGTTGAAAGGCGATACTAGTTACTGGGGCTGTCAAATCTTTGACAATGAATTGGTATTCATTTGTTTTTTCGGTAGGTTTAAATACTAGTCGAGCTGTCGGAGGCATAACTTGAGGGCTTATGTTTTCTGATTGTTCTTGATTTGGAATATTGGCATTACCATTGAATTTGTAGAGTAAGGCGCCTGCAAAAACGACAATAATTGTAACAGCGAAAATTGACAGAAGTATTAGAGTTTCTCGGGCAGGTTTAAGTTTCATATTGAATCTCCTGAGATTGAGATATCAGTTAAATTTCCAACAATTAATCCGATGTCATTGCCTCTAAAGAATCCATCGTGATTAATATCAAGATCTGCATATTCTCCTGTGGCCGGAATTGAGAGGTCTGTAAGTTTTGAGACCATTCTGCCGATATCTGAGCCTCGAAGATAGTTTTCTTGTTCATGAGGCGTATGCGATCGATCAAAGTCACCAACCATCAATTTCATGTCTTGAGTGTTGAAATTACCAACTAACGTGTTCGAACCATCTGTTGGTGGATAAGCGATCGTGCCCAATTTTTTTCTCAACGTAGTCGGTGTCTTAACTAGAATGTCGACGCCTTTATTGTTGAGTTGATCAATCATCTCTGGGTGAATAGCGGTTAAGGTAATTGGAGTGGTGGTGCCAAAAGTACCATCATCTTGACTGGTAAGGGTTAGAGGAAAGGTCTTACTGAACAGTTCCGCTGAGTTTTTTTGATGATATCGAATAGTAACGTCGGCGGTCTTAACAATGCCGGCTTTTGTCACCCCTTGGATTCTAAACTTTAGACTCAGTTTTGGATCGGTAGGAACTGGTGGGGGCGACACTTTACAAATTTCTGGGACGGGTGACCCGGCTGCAATCCAGGCGCTGTAAGCGGTTTTTTCGTCAGCAGCTAATGGGGTTATCACTTCTGCACAAACCAATTCTGCTGTTTTTGGTATTCCCTTGCAGGCGTTGGGCCAGTTGAGATTGTTGCCACTGCCAATCACATAGTTCCAACAAACAGTTGTAGGTGGCGTAACGGGGGCATTAACGGTAATGGCAATCGAACTACCTGTATTGTCATAAACGTTGTTGCTGTTACCAAAAGCTGCTACCTGTGAGCCTCCATTTATCATGGTCAGCCGAGCTGTTCCCGCTTTATCTTTTGCCCGTACTTTAACTGTTGCGATGTAGTCTTTACCTTTAAACTCGTTCTTAGGCGTTGCTCCAAGAACGATCGACCCGCGAACGCCTGGTATGTCTGCTTGAAAACTACGCAAAACAACCGGCAAACGCGTAGTTGGTGTTATGTCTACTATTTCGATCAAATCATTTTGAATCCTCAGCACAACTAAATCTGCCGCAGATACTTTTAAATCAACGGGATTTGTTTCGGCCATAATTTTATACTCTTTTTCCTGACCAAACTCCAATGTACTTGTTGCTGGCTCTAACGTCAGTTTCACTGTTTCAGCCGCTGCTAGAGTTTTCACATCTTGAGATGTCAGACTTAGTTGGCGGACAGTTAATAAGCCAGCACTGATTAGTAACAAAAAGAGGAGTCCGGAAACTTGAGCAAGAATTGGAATTTTGAGTCGACGATGGAACGGCTTTTTGAATGCTAAAGGGCCATCAGGAATTGTCGCCGGTCGTTGATTGTTCAATACGTTCATAGAATATAGTCTTAGTACATTAACGGACAGCTCTGTCCAAACTTACTTTTTAAGTAATCAACGTCGTATGTATCAATGCGACACCCATTAGGGCCAGCGATGTTGTACTGGCAATTCTCGGTTTCGTAGTTTTCTAGTAGCACGTTGTAGTCATAAATATCATTTACACAGTCGCCATTAACGTCACCCTCAATTGATTTATCAATAGTAAACCAGGTGACGCAGGCACCTTGATTGCCGATTTGTTTATCATTGGCGGTGGTGAAAGTAGCGTTGACCTGTAGGTGAACTGGCATTTTGTTAGTCAGCGTGTCTTTTTGATTAATGGTGTTATAGGCAACCAGCGCAGATGCATTTTGGTTGGAGTCAGCTGCTCCATAATCAAGCGGCCCTTCGTAACTGGAGGCATGGGCAAAGTCAACGCTAAGAATATCTATTGGTCCCTGAGAGATTGTTCGCTTGTACAGCTTGTTATTGATCCAGATTTGTTCTTGAATCCTACGTCCGGCCATGGGCATAAACGAAATCGCCTGAACCTTGGAAGGAGACCCAGGTAAACTTGAAGTGTTCCGATTAAATGTATAGCCCTTGTTTGGCAGCTGATTAGCGGCGGCAAAATTAGGTTTGCCATCTGCGCCATACGCTACCGACCGGACCCATTCTTCGGAGCCACGCCAATACAATTGCCACAACCGATCAGTTCCAATCATGAAGCTACCTGTGGCCGTCACTTGGCCATTGCCTGGCAAATCATCTGAATTCTCACTTAGATCTATTGCTTTAGTCCAGGGTGTTGCTGTTCCCCAGTCTACATAGCTACCAATGGGAACAAAGCCAACGGTAGTGGTCCACATTTGATTGTTGCGCCAGATTTCCATCGTTAATCGTTTGTCCACAGTTCTACTCGCCACTACGCCATAATAGGTGTCTTGAGCATCAATTTCGGCAGTCGGTCTGAAACTGCCAATGTTGATGCCAGTCAGATATGAAGAAAAATTCCAGCTAATTGAAGATGAAGTGCCAAACGTTTCTGGGTCGTATGGGAGCAAACGATTCCA
>Ga0210057_1006461_pt1 | contig 14567 bp, 16 predicted proteins | sample CryGeyCG2114_010_2_FD_183968 | JGI IMG/M metagenome (GOLD analysis project Ga0210057, IMG submission 183968) | Groundwater microbial communities from aquifer - Crystal Geyser CG10_big_fil_rev_8/21/14_0.10 (SPAdes) (version 2) | ecosystem: Environmental > Aquatic > Deep subsurface > Groundwater ... | reverse complement strand
AATAAGTTCCATAAAAGCGAGAATCTCGCCTGTGTATGTTGGAACAACTGAGTTATTGTAATGATGAAGAATCTCTGTGATCGTAGCATTTTTATAATACTGCTCGGTGTTAGGGTTCTTGCCACCCCGCAAAGAATATATAGTATCGGAAGACCCGAGTGCCTTGGTAATAGGCCACGGTTTAGAATAGTTCGAATCCCGCAAAGGTTAGACCTCTGCGGGATTCGAACTATTGCTACAAAGCCAGCTAAGTAAGCAGATATTCTTGTATGAGAATTTTTGCATACCTAGAACCATATCGTGCTATTAAATATCTGCCAACAACCACAAAAAAGAGGTATATTGATCCGACAGAGAGAGACAGATAAAAACCTAATTGGTTCGGAAAGAAAAACCCAAATATATATAAATTTAGTATTGAGATGTATAATGCCAACAATGAGCCACCTATCAAATTGCGAATAAAGCCATACTCAATATTGTGCTGAAGCAACAGCCGACCGTTTTTTACCTTACCACGGATCATGCTTACACTCTCAGCAATAATACGCCGTGCAAAGATTATATCCTGGTTCTCCTGTTCAAAAGAACATATCTGTATACCAAAATCATTTAATACTTTTGTACTCACCTTAATTTTATGTTCAGGTGAATATGTAGTGTCGGAGTGTAGTAGTAATTCAGTGGTGGGCATGTATAGTTCATCTCTAAAATAGATTTTTTCAAAGATCTCTTTCCCAACAAACCTTCCAGCTTGGGCAAGCAAGAAAGTAAGTGCTACCGATAAGGTTATTCCCCCAGCCCACTTGACCCCCTCCATAGAAGACAAGAAGTCCGCTGTGTATAGATTTAGAAGGAAATAGTTCAATACAAAAATTGGTACAGAACATATTATCGCGGGGTATATTCTTGCTGTTATATTATATTTGCTGAGCATATTACTCTTCTACTTGATTAAAGAAAGTTTCTGGTATTGCTGGACCCCATCCTTCTCTTGGTAGAGATGTATCACACGGAAAACATACAATCTTTCCATTTTTATTTGTTTGGACGTTACAGTCACGTCTCAAAAGGGCATTTACTACTTTACGAGATGGGTGCTTAGGATCGCCTTCTGGTGGGCATGAAATAAAAGCTTGTTTAGGTCTCAACTTATTTAGAATACTTGGTCCTAAATTTCTTTTACTACCATGGTGAGGTACATCGAAGAAATCAAGTCCCGATAAATTGTATGGCAGTGACTCAGTATATTCAATTACCCTACTAAGAGCATCTTTCCCTGCATCCCCAGTGAACAAAAATTTTTTATCATTAATAACAAGGAGTAATACCATACTTGAGTTATTTTCTGGATCAGTATCAGGGTGATCGTCGCTTAGAGTTTCAATATGCAACGCCTCAACTACCCAGCTAATTGCATCTTTAGCAAATGATATAGTTCTCTCAATTCTATGTTCCTCTCTTACTTCAGGGGTAACTCCAAAATTTGCCAGGAGTTGGTGGTAATATTCCCTAGATGGACCCAGAACATACAGTTCATTAAGAAGTTTTTCACCTTGAAAGGGTTGGACGATTTGGATTCCTTTTGATTCAGCTAGCTCAACTAAAGAAGATAGTGAGGTTAAAGATTTTTCCAGTTTCGTTTCTATTTTTCCCAAGGAACTCTGTGTCTTAGTCATCTTTTTTATTGCCACAGTATAATCCCACGGGCAATGTACTGCTATTTTCCCTACAGTAAGATTTTCTAATACCTCAGTAAGCCCTGAGATATGGTCTGTGTGCAGATGTGAAGCAACAACTAGATCGACATGTGTAGTTCCGTAATGCTCTTTAATGTGTTCTACAAGTGCCATACCTGAGTCTTTTGTTCCACCATCAATAACAATCACATTTTGCTTGTTTGGGTCACTAAAATCTCCATAGCGCATTGTTATGGCGTCACCACCCTTTGAACCCGTCCCTACTGGAATGTAATCAATCTCGTATTGCATAAGTTTAAATTAGTATTATTTTATAATGAGTTCTGGATCCATGTGCTGACTTCAGTAGAAAGATGGTCCCAGGCCGCGGCCCTACTGGTTACATCAACGACAAATATCTTATCGTTCGCATCCATGTGAGCCTGAATCGAATTTCGTAACTGCTCGACCCCGTAGCTAGTTTTGATGAGCCATACTGATTCAAGGGGTTTTGCCCATGTACCATAGCTCTCTAGGTGTGTGTGCAGGTTCCGGTAGTCTTTCCCTGGGCGAATCAAATCATATGAAATTAGGTATGTATGCATGTGTTTATGTTCTTTATCTATAATAATGGCGTGTTTTCATATCGCTAAGTGCATTTTAGCAAAATCGCAAGTCACTTGTCAACCTTTTTTGAAAAATGTATAATGACAATATGAAAAAAGATGAAAAAAGAGCCAACACAATAGGGTCCAGAATTAAGGATGCGCGTGAAAGCATGGGTATTTCTCAAGCCGAATTGGCAGAAGAGCTTGGATTCCAATCTGCTACAGCTATTTCCCTCATTGAAAGTGGCGAACGCGGAATTGCTGCCCCTCTTTTGCATCGTCTAACTGAAGTCTTGAAGCGTGATGTTAAATATTTCCTCGGACAAAAAGAGGACGTTATGGATGTTCAGGTTGCACTACGCGCCGACAAGGATTTATCTGACGAAGACAAATCAGCAATCGAACGATTCATTGAGTTGGCGAAGCAAAAGAAAAATGCAAGATGATATCCCAACATTTGGGCCAAGAAAGAAGCTCGCAAAAACTCTGGCCCAGAGGGTTATTAAGAACATAAAAATTTCCAGTGCACCTGTTTCGCTTCAGCGAGTAATCGAGCACCTACAAACTATATACACGCTAGATGTAAAGAAAATTGTTATTGGAGAAAAAGTCTCTGGACTCTTAGTTGTCTGCAAGGAAGTTGACAGCGAATACGCAACAATAGGTTTTAATGCGGCTCATTCATGGTGCAGACGTCGGTTTACCATCGCTCACGAAATCGGACACCTGCTCCTCGAACATGGATGCAATAAAAATACTGACGACGGCTCTGTAAACGAAACAGAGGCAAACCAATTTGCCGCGGAATTACTCGTACCGACTGCATTTTTAAAAAACGATTTTTCTAAGGTGATGAATGTACAGAATCTCGCAAAGCTTTATCGTGTTAGCGATCAAGTCATCACAATTAAACTCATTGACGCTCGCCTGCTTTAGATTGTCAGAAGTCGCAAAATGTTGTATTTTTAAAACATCATGAAACTTTCAGCCGAACAACGCAATACAAAAATTCATCTCCTATTAGCTAACCTCCTTAAGGAAGCTAGTGGAAAGAAAGCAATTGAATACCCTCCTCCTTTTACAAAAAAGGAGGTTGAGACACTCTTCACAAGTCACATTTGGGGACATCGTGAGATAACACTCACGATTCTTCTCGCTCGTTTACTTGATCCTGTATTCAAGGCATCAGAAGATTTCTATGCCTGCAATCCTCGTTCAATTTACGAAAAACCAATTCGTGAAATATTGAGACAAAACGGAATACCACACAAAAAGTCTGGACCTTTAAATGTCGCTAAAAATAGTCAAAAAATTGACAGTGTTTGGGCACACAATAAAAGGGGTGACGGTATGGCATTGGTTGTTGCCGATCTCGTTAAAAAGATTGAAACAGTTTCTAGAGAGGACCTGGAGAAATTTGCGTTGGCATATGTCAAAAGGTATCTTCTCGAGGCTACAAAAGTAGCGAGTCTTAATTTTGAAATTAAAAATACGGAGGATCCTATTTTTCTATACAACCTCTGTAAAGATCTAATTGTAAATGTGCCAGACGGAGGATCTATCCCTCAGTTTTTGGTTGGAACTCTTATCGAGAACTTTAATTCGGGAAATGAGTCAAACCTTATCACAAGCGGACACATGGACAGTGTTTCTTCTACAAACACAACCAGTAAAAAGCCAGGAGATGTTATTGAGGAATTTTCTGATTCAAGCAAAAGAATCTACGAGATTACTGTTAAAACTTTCTCAGTGGACAGAATGATGGAATCACACGAAGCCGTCAAAGCTTTTGACAAAGAGTCAGAGATAAAGGAAGTATTCGTGATTTGCAGAGATGTAGATGTTCCTACTGAGGTCAAGCGTACATCTTCGTCGTTTCTTCTCGGGGTGTTACCTTATCAGGACATCAACTATTACTTCATCGATATCTTCGCGTGGATTCAAGATAAGATCTTGTTTATGCCCGCACAAAGTCGCCTAGAATTCTATACAGACTTAGTTGAACATGTTAACCAAGTTAACACCTCAGAAAAAGTAAAGATCTATTTTGCTGAATGGCACAAGACGAATCAGTCTTAATTCCTTACTTCGCTTCGAGTATCTGCTTTACTACCCTTGCTACTGCTTCTGCCATGTTGCATGGTACTGCGTTTCCGATCTGCTTATATATCGAGTTGGTGCCACCCATAAATTTATAGTTGTTCGGGAATGTCTGTATCTGTATTGCTTCGTTAAGAGTAATTCTTCTTAATCTTTTTGGAGCTTCTTGAAAATCGAGTGGTTTACCTTTTTCTTCCCAAAGGGTTTTGTGGTATTCCTCAACCCAACCTTTTTTACCGTCAAAGATTTGATTCTCATCTACAATTGGGGTTTTATTCCCTCCCATTGAAGCAGGAAGAGTATTAGAGTAGCCACTTGGGTCTATTGGTCGTCCTGCACCATTAAACAGCATTCCTGAGTACGGGGACCGTCTAAGAATTGGGTTTGACGCAGTGGTAATTTTTGCATTGCAAGTATTTGGATTTGATGGAGACCCTGCTTTCCCTAACTTCCTTATAATATCTCCAACATTAGGAGCTTTTGATTTATGCTTTTCTAATAATTTTATTAGATCTATTTCTTTACCAAAAGTTTTAGGATTCTTGATACCTATAAAAAACATTCTTTCTCTTTTTTGAGGAACACCATACTCTGCGGAGTTTAATATAATAAGTTGTTTAAATTTATAACCTAATTCATCTGCTCTTTTAAATAATTTTTCACGAACAGAACTCCATTTTTCTAAAGCACCTAGAGCTTTAACATTTTCCATTACAAAGACCCGCGGTTGAACTTTTTCAACTGCATCCATAAAGGAAAAGACGAGGTTACTCCTCTCGTCGTCAGGGTTCATTTTTCCTGCCACCGAAAAGCCTTGGCATGGGGGCCCTCCAAAAAGAATATCTACATTTTTAAATCTTCCTAGATCTTCAATATAATCTTGAATTTTACCGTGTTCTATTATATCGCCGTGATTTACCCTAAAAGTCTCACAAGCATTTTTATCAAAATCATTAGCCCAAAGAATATCGAATCCTGCTTTAGAAAAACCAACGTCCATCCCACCAGCTCCTGAAAAAAGAGAAACGGCAGTAAGTTTACGATTTTGTTTTTTCTCCAGTTTTTTATTGAGCATATATTTATATTTTATCGTTTTTTGGTTTTTTTTGCTAATTTGCCACTTATCCTTCATATTTGTTTAATTTCTATATTATTCTATCGTCACCACCCCCTTCGTAATTTTTACTTTTGATTTGAAGCACCCCATCAGCTCACGTTTCTCCTCATTCGTACCCTCTCGGAGAATATATTGTGCGTAGGTCTTAGAATCTATTTCTTTATAGGTTTCCTTTGGACTATTCATGCCAAGTACTTTCTTTTGAAACTTGTTCATTCTCTTTAGCTCCTCATCAAATTTGTGTTTGATGCCTAGACTATTGAAGTCTATTTGGTCTAGCACTTTCAAAAGCTGGTCAACCAATTCTTCTTCACGAAGGTACTGGCATTTGCAATGTCGGTCTTTTGATCTCCCGCATCCGTAGTAGATGTATTTTGCAACCGTACCGTCTTTGAGTTGTTTGTATTTCTCCTCAGCACTGATACCTGATCCGCACAGTCCACATACCATAAGTTTGGTGAAGGCAAACTCATGGCTTTGACGTACTATATTATCGCGTTTCAGTTGCTCCTGAGCTCTGTCGTATAAATCTTTTGATATTATCGGCTCATGTTTTCCCGTGTACCAGTTACCTGATTTTTTGGGATATTCAAATACTCCGTAATAAATCGGGTTAGTTAGTGTGCGGTAAATATTGCTGAGCGCCATATTGTGGTTACCGACTGATTTGAAATTTATCTCAAATTTTAGCCAGTGATATATTTTCCTGCCAGACAATTTGTCATCAGCCATCTTCTCAAACATTTTCTTTACTATCGGTGCTCGTTGGGGATCGATAATAATCTGACACTTTTTATCCATTAGTTTTTGATTGAGATATCCGACAGGTGCTACTCCTGGCCACAGTCCCATCTCAACTCTCGCTCGCAGTCCTCTCTTCACATTTACCCCCCTATTATCATTCTCCAGTTTTGCTTGGCTTCCAAGAATCATCAGTAGGAATTTCTCGTTTGGATTATTCCTGAAACTTTGTCCGTATGTCCGAATTTCTTGAAGCATTCCCGCATCCATTAGATCAACAATCTTTCCAAGGTCACCAGCGTTTCTTGATATACGATCTGGTGCCCATGTCAGTATGCCGTTGAATTTACCTTGCCGTATTTCCTCAACAATCTCATTGAAGATTGGGCGTTGGCCAGTCTCTTTTGCAGAATGCGATTCTCTCTTCATGCAGATGACCTCCAACCCCTCACGCTCGGCCAGTTGAAGCATCTCCTTAATTTGCGAGTCTATGGAAAGGATTTGCCTTTCCTCTGATTCCGTACTTTTTCTTGCATAAAGGCAGTACCTTACCTTTATGGGGGCTTGTATTTCCTTTGCCAGAGACCCCACTGGTGCTTGTGTCATATTGTTCATATACCCTAAGGAATGACGCAACCCCCTCTAGGAGTCCAGAGCGTCCCAAGTAGGTAAGAAGTTGATAACTACTATATTGCATCAAACCGAGGACCGTTGAATGTTCCCGCGGTTCTGCTACGTGGGTTGTATTCAATAACCTTTAACACGAGAATAGCAAAAGCGTCTGCTAAATCATCGTGTTTTTCTTTACCAAAACCAACCAACTGTTCGATAAGTTCCTCACATCCTTTTTCTGGAAACAGAATACGCCCGTCTTTTAAAAGAGATGTGGTCAATCGCAAGCGTGTTGTTTTGTCGCTTCCTCTCACTGATACACCCTCGACGTCATATTTTTGGCGTTCAAAGAGTTGAACGAGGGCTTTCTGATACCCCACGTCCTCGATGTAGAGTTTTACTCTCCAATGTTTTTGTTTTTGCATGGCTACCAGCGCTTTGATGTATTCCGTTTGCACCGGGAAAGTAATACGCTCATTGATCGGATTTGGCTGAATATAGATTTTCATATTCCTCCCATGTCCATATATATGTCCAACTACCATTGCAGTGTAGTCTGCGGACTCCTTTTCACTAACTGCCAAATCAATTCCAATTGCGATACTCCGCAACCCATCATGCAGAGTATCGGAGTTATAAAACTGGATCCATTCAGGATGCACTACTCTCTCAGTCGTTGAAATAATTTTTAGAAGATACTCGCGAGACCATATAATATCATCCGTTGTCTTTTCTTTTTCTACTGCGACATCTTCAGGTGTTGGATATTTCCCCGGCCAAAGCGGGTTACCTTGCTCATCAACAATGGGATACTCGCGATATACACCCTTTACCATCTTCATTTCGCCATTCTGAATCTTTTTCTTGAGACGCATTAAAACTGAGTCTTCGTGAAGCAGGTTACCAACCACGATGAAGCGAGTTCGTTTAGTCCCTGCAGGGATTATTTCACCAACTAACCAATTGAATGTTTTGTCGCGACTTTCCTTAGTTTTAACCGAATCAGTATCCTCAATGTCATCGATAATTATGAGATCGGGACGATGCTCATTGTGTCGGACCCCACGTATACTTTGACCAACAGAGCTGATCATAATCTTCACATTTAGTTTTTTAATGATAATCGCCGTAGCATTACCAAGTCTGTCGCGTTCTTCCGTAAACGGCCCGAGGTCTTTTCTGAGTAATTCATTATTGAGTAATTCATTTTTTATTTGTGCCAGATACTGGCGACATTTTTGATCAGTTTGTCCCTCGATGACTACAAACTTTCGTTGTTGCACGCCAAGAATAGACCACAAGACATATGCGGTCGTAATGATAGTTGATTTTGCGGATCCTCGGAAAGCGACGATGACAGCAAGTTTGATTGTCTCATCCTCAAGAATGCGGAACATTTCCTCGTGGAATGGAGCGGACTCATATTCCATATAACGATGGAAGTAGATTGGAAAGAAATACTCAAACCTATTCCGCACCGCCTCCTTGCGTACCGCCTTATCAGTAAGGATCTTCTCAAACAAATCCTCAACCTTATTTGTCTTTTTTATTTTCTTTGCCATAGTTGCGGAGTGAAGACATCTTCAATGCCTCTCGTATCAGTTTCTTCTGCTCTTTGGTGAGCGGTTCGTCCTTCGTTGCAACTGCACCAGAAAGCTCAAGCTTATTACCATACCGAGAATTGTGGGTTGAGAGATACAATCGAATTGCCTCAATCTTTTTGTCTCCTATAAGTGAGAAGAGTTGATTCTCTGCAATGTCTGACATGAACATCCTGCCCTCACTAAGAGCTTCATCGACCTTTGTTTCAAACTTCTTGCTTGCTTTGATCCACCGATACACGGTCGCTCGGGCAATGCTGACTTTCTGGCATGATGTTTCAATGGTCGGCGTGCGTTTCAACTGTTCAAGAAATGCCTCCTTGAGTTTGTTCTGCCGAGCTTTAACTGTGTCTTTTCTACTCATATTTTTGTGCAATTAAGCCAGTAAGTTTTTGAAACCTATCGATGATGGTTTGGCAGTATTCGGGATCAAGCTCGACGCCTACGCACACTCGCTTTGTTTGCTCACAGGCAAGTAATGTAGTTCCTGATCCAAGAAAGCCGTCATACACAACATCTCCGATGCGCGTGCTATTGAGAATGAGCCGACGAATGAGATCCAGCGGTTTAGTTGTCGGATGCATTGCGCTCTTGTTCGGTTTTGGGCAGACCAAGACGCTCTTATCTTTTGATTTTAGAAACTCGTGGACACCGTACCAGCCGTAAGCGATGAGCTCATGCTGGGGTGCATAATCCATACGCCCGATTACTGCGTGGGTCTTGACCCATATCAGAAGTTGCCCAAACTTGAGACCGGCCTCAAGCATGCCTTCACGAAGCGCAAAGACCATTTTGTCAGAGTTGAAGATATAAAAGCTGTTCTTGCGTTCGAGATGTTGAAGTACCGCCTCAATCCAGTCGCGGGTGAACTTTCGGTACTCCTCATCGCTTTGAAGTTGGTCATTTGCGATAGGCTTATTCTTCGCCAGCGTTTGGAATCCCTCCTTGCTTTCGGTAACCGCGACGCCATAAGGAACATCGCAGATAACAGATTTGATTTTCTTTCCACTCAAGAATTTAGATAACATTTCCTTATCACGAGAATCGCCACAGATAAGTAAATGTTCGCCGAGACGAAATGCATCGCCCGGCTTAATTAAGTTTGATGACTTGTTCATGTTGGTTGAGTTTCTTAAATCGATTGATAATGACCTGACAAAACACTGGCTCCATTTCACAAAGATACGCCGTACGCTTCAGTTGTTCGCACGTGGAAAGAATACTCCCTGATCCAGCTGTAAGGTCTAAAACAATGTCACCTGGTCGTGTACAGCGTCGTAGGGCCTTCTCGTGCAGTGTCGGTGGCTTTTGTGTTGGATGTTCGTACTCATTTCCTGGTAGTCGCTTCACAAGCCAGATGTTGAAGAGGTCGAGTATGTCGTCAGTGAGACGATTCCCCGTAGTGACTTCTTTGTTCTGAATTTCGTTCAAGTTCTTGATCTTGTTGTTAATCCACGGACGGCCAATTGTTCCGTACACACAGAATTCTGTAACCTTGTTGAATGCTAGTTGTGGCGTCGGTGACGCATTGTCTTTAATCCAAATGCAAAGACGCTTGGAATCAATACCGAGTTCTTTGTAGATTTCTTGGAAAAGATATACGTATCGTTCATCACACCAGAAAAAGTTGTGTGAATCGGGCTTGCTGACAGATAACGCATTTTGAATTATTGATTTTACGAACTTACGATATTCTTCATCAGACTTACTATCATTTGTCGTGCCACCGTATTTACCTTTATTGCCAACACCCTTGTCATAGGAAAGCCCTATATTGAAAGGTAAATCATCATTGATCATATCTGCTCGCACCTCACCCATGAGTTTCTTTGCACTATTTGGATCCGTAGAATCTGCGCAAAGTAAACGGTGTCGTCCGAGAGCGAAATAATCTCCGAGTTTTATGTTTGTGTCTTTTGCTTTTTCAATCTCGACTTCTTCGTCAAACTCGTCATCGGCAATCTCTAAGTTGTCGTCATATATATTCGACAAATCAAGAGAATCAAATCCTGCTGTGAGAAGCTCCCCAAGGTCAAACTCAGCGGCGAGTTTCTCAAAGTCCCATGATCCGCCCGATCGATTTGAAGTGAGGAGATAATCACGGAACTCTACTTCCGTGAGTGGTCTACTCGGCATTCTTACTTCGATTTCTTCCTCTGAGCGACCGAGGAGAGAAAGAGCTAAAATGCGTTGATTCCCAGCCACTACTTTTCCGTCCGTGTTGATACACGGAAGTTCAGCGATATTGAACTTCTTGAGACTGCGCTTCAATCCCTCAAGTTGGGTTTCTGATAATGTGCGAGGATTCTTCTCGTATCGGATAAGGTCCTTCACTTTGCGACGCTCAGTGCGCCACTCTAATTTTTTTGCCATAGTTGTGTGATTAATAATTGATAATCAGTACAACAAAAACACCAACCGCAGTGGTTGGTGTTAGTGCATAAAAAAAGGAGGCAGAGATACTTAACGAATGCAACAACAGCAACCAGTTTTGGTTGTATTGTTACCTTCGTCAAAGACCCCTTGATCAGAAATAGAATTTCTGTCCGGCAAACTCCCTCGACTCATTGAATGCGTGAGCAATCAGTCGCGTATTTCTACGCGCATAAGGCAATACTTTATGTTTTTAATGTACTACATATATAGTAGTACATTGGCAAATAAAAGCAATAATCTGTATAACCGTTATCCACAGATGTAGACAACTAAGTTATACAAATCTTCGGAAGTAAGCTTAAATGGAGTACTAGCAAAAAATTTGCTAGAATGTACCTGTACAATTGAATAGAAGACGACCTAACCCCTTTGGAGCCCCAAAGGATATGGTTGCAAATCCCCGCTAGAGATCAAAGGACTCCCAGTCAGAGTCACTCTAGCGGGTCATATGGGGAAACCTGTATGGGTATGGCCGAAAGGTTGTATCGCAATGGCTGGGAGCCTTTTGATTATCTCAAGACTCCCTTTGTTCAAAAACCCGCTAGAAGAACATGATTAAAAAAATATTATATGCCGTAGGCATAGTCTTTGGAATTTTTGTATTACTTGTTTTAGTTGTTCCTGCTTCACCATCTACCCAACCACAGGAACAACAACTTATTGTGGAGCACACAGAGATTGCAACGACGACACTTCCGATCGTAGCAACGTCCTCTGTAACTCAAGCAATAAAACAGACGACAACAGTAAAAGCAGTTGAAGTAAAAACCGATGCCACTAAACCAGTTACGACTCAATCTGTTCAGAAGTATTATTCTGTCACAAAAGTTGTCGACGGAGATACGATAACAATTAACCTTGACGGAACCTCAGAGACAATTCGTCTCATTGGTATTAATACTCCAGAGACGGTTGATCCCCGAAAGCCAGTTGAGTGTTTTGGCAAACAAGCATCGGATGAAGCAAAGACACTGCTTAGCGGGAAGAAAGTTCGTATTGAGAAAGACTCAACACAAGGCGAGCGAGATAAATATGGTCGTCTACTTGCATATGTCTTTCGCGATGACGGATTATTTTTCAACGAGCACATGATTCAACAAGGTTATGCTTATGAGTATACCTACAATAAACCATACAAGTATCAGACACAGTTTAAGGCCGATCAAGTATTGGCCAAGTCTCAGGGTAAGGGGTTGTGGGCAACTGGCGTTTGCGATGGCGCGGTAGCTACATCAAGCACAAGCACTTCCTCAACCGCAACTTCACCAAGTGGTCATACATTTTATCTCAGCACATATTACTCTTCAAAACTTTACTACTGTGACACTGATGATGGCTGGAAGTCGCTATCTCCAAACTATCTGAAGTCATATTCCTCAGAGCAATCTTTGCTCACGGCGTATCCTAGTCGGACGCTTCACGAGCCATGCAAGTAAGTCTCCTTCCTCGAGAGGGCAATCTTGAGTTTCTACATCCATACAAAGTTTGTAGCGAAATATTTTCACTACCAACTGGTGCTGATATTTCAATACAGAAATATTTTCTTACGTTTATTCCGTGGAAAGGTGCACCAATACCAAACACCTATAACAGCAAACCAGTCATTGATTGGAACGGCGAGCCTGTATTTGCAGAGCTCGCCGTTTTGCGTTTATTCCAGTCACACGGCTGGACGGGGGTGTGGGTTGATAGCTATCGCAGAAAATATCGCATTGGGTTACTTGATGTTGCAGAGCCAATAGAGTTACCAGAAAAGCAAAAGCAACTCATCGAATCCATCCGTGCCAAGACTGGCAGACACGGTGGCTGTTGGGATGTGTTCGTGTGGAAAGGAGACGAAATGTTGTTCATTGAACTCAAACGTCAAAAGAAGGACAGTATTCGTGAGACCCAAATACAGTGGCTCGAGAAGTCTCTTGATTATGGGCTTATGAAGGAGAACTTCGCGTTTATTGAGTGGGCTACGTCAGGTGCTTAAAAAATCGTCAAAGATATAAATTTATGCTAACATTTAGGTCATGAAAGTAGCTCAAGATACTGGAGCCAAATACACCAAGAAGTCATTCATGGCTTTTCTGGAAGGACAGCCCAAATGTGACGAGAAATGGGTCATTGGTGTCATTCGCGCGTCTTCTCCTGATGATATAACTAAAGCATTGGAATCCTTGGCTTCTTATGGAAATAAGGAGCGTTTTGAGTTTTTAAGAAGAGCTTGCGGGATAGCGTAATTGCCCCCGTAAGCTAATGGATAAACTATCGGGATTCTACCCCGATCTTGGGAGTTCGAATCTTCCCGAGGGCGCTTGTAACGCAAGACATTTTTAAATTACTTTTATAGTGTCTCGGAATTAACTAAAAAATCATGTCTACTTTTACCATACCATTTCCTGAATACGATATCGCCAATATCCTACAGAATGAATTTCCAAAGAAGGAAGACTTTTCAGTGGCGATCCCTCTCAGCCGACAACAGAAATTTTATGATCTCCTCCTAGTAAGCGGGAAGAGCAAAAAGTCAGTCACTATTCAGGTAAAGAGCTCACGAACGTGGCCTGGGTCAGAAAAAGATAAATATCAGTTCTACTCATGGCTTAACTATTTCGACATCAAGGATAACTACAGCGACTTTTATTTTGTATATATGACATTTCCTGTTTTTGATAAAAACCTTCGTCCTGGTGCGAAGTGGGACAGAAAGATTGTTGTTTTTAACCAAAAGGAGATGGTCAAACTTTTAGGAAGTGTGAAGACCAAGTCTGGAAAACAGGAGCGTTTCTTTTCATTTGGATTTAATGTGGCTGACAAAAAAATAGTTGGTGCTCGTGGATTTTCACATCTCGATGAGCAGGAATTCTCAAAAAATCTGTTGGAGAATAAACTTGGTGAAATAAGAAAGATGCTTAGGGCATAATCTATGAATGAAAACCAGATCAAAAATCTAATAAAGGTGTGGCACGAGAAAAGTAGTCATGAGCAGGATCCTTTCTCAAAATTCGTTTTCCTGTGGTTCTGTTTTAACGCATGGATTGCTCATCGTTCAAGTAAGGAGAGTGACGCTGGAATCATGAGGGAAATCACCACTCGAGACATTCGCATGATGGACATAACAACGGTCTACGACACACTTATGCAGGCAACACCCACCGTGTTTCGCACTCACATACAAAATCTTGTGAAACTTAGTCCGATCATGGATCCACGAGGTATCAAACCACCTACTGTTATCGCTGATGAAAATGACTTTCCGAACATACTGTGGGGAATATATAAAATTAGGTGCAATCTTTTCCATGGAGGTAAGAACGCTGGGGAACCTCGGGATCAACAATTAGTTGTCATCGCAGGGCTTATCCTAGAGAAACTCGTTGGGGGTCTTATTGGGCAGTGGAGAGCGTAAATGAGACAGTGCCCAAAGGTCCCTTTTGTGTCTCATTTGTAGCATTTACAAATTTATACAGACCGACCCGAGTGCCTCAGGTAGCCATCGAAAAATGTGCTAAGATACCCTTACAAGGCTTGTACCCACGGGTACTTAACCCTAGTACACCGCAACCCACAATAATAAAGCCCCGTTAAGGGGCTTTATTATTGTGGGTCTTTGTGTGACGGCGAGATTCGGAGGACGGAGCCGACACGAGCACAGCGAGTGAAACGGTAACGAGCTAGCAGATTT
>Ga0210057_1006460_pt1 | contig 14569 bp, 15 predicted proteins | sample CryGeyCG2114_010_2_FD_183968 | JGI IMG/M metagenome (GOLD analysis project Ga0210057, IMG submission 183968) | Groundwater microbial communities from aquifer - Crystal Geyser CG10_big_fil_rev_8/21/14_0.10 (SPAdes) (version 2) | ecosystem: Environmental > Aquatic > Deep subsurface > Groundwater ... | reverse complement strand
GGAATATCTTGACCGATTATTTGAAGTTACACCATCAAATGACGGCTTGCAGGATAGCCAGCTCCCTCAAATTGCAACAGATGTTGGTTTGAATGTGAAAAAATTTGAGGCATGTCTTGAATCCGGCAAATATGCACCAAATGTCGCAGAGGATTTGGCCGACGCTCAAGCAGCCGGTGGAAATGGTACACCATACTCTGTCGTGATTGTCGGCGACCAAAAAATCCCTGTTTCCGGCGCCGTGCCTTTCGAGCAGCTGAAAACGATAATTGATTCTGTATTGCAATAATAGATGAACACCACACAGAACAATCCGATCAATACAGTAATCAGCGCAATGCGTGAAGTATTCCGGAAACACAGATACATCGGCATTGCGCTTGCGAGCGCAACAGGTATCGGAGTCGCCATTATCTGGCTGTCCAGCCATCAGCTGATTTGGTTCGCGTTGACTTCCGACATCTTCAACCTGAGCGCAAAGCTCAAGATTCTTTGGACATCTCTTGGGTCATTTGCGACCAACCTTACCCTTGCCTCACAAATCATGATTGTGTTGGTCGCACTGCTTTCCGGAATCAATATCGCCATGCTTGCATTTTACTTCAAACGACGCGTGACGATGAGCGGTGCGGCCGGTGCGAGCGGATTCGGACTTATTGTCGGCACCTTGGGCGTGGGATGTTCCGCGTGCGGCTCGGTGATTCTGTCGTCGCTGATCGGAATCACCTCCGCTTCGGCTTTGATAAGCGTACTGCCCTTGCGTGGTATTGAGTTTGGCTTGGCAAGCATTGCGCTCATCGGGCTGTCCACATATTGGCTTGCTAAGAAAATCGTATCGCCGAAAGTCTGCACGGTCAAATCGCGCGGATAAATCGTACATCTCTAACAACAACCAACTATGGACGTAAACCAATCAAATCAACAGTTCACAAAAAAAGAGCGACGGGAACTGCGTCGTCAAGAACAAAGGGAAAGACAAAAATTAGACCAAAGGAAAAACACGCGGAACCGAGCACTGAAATGGACTGCCGGGATTCTGGCTATTGGCATTGTCGGTTATGGCCTCTTCTTGCTTATTTCTCGCACCGCAACACCACGACTGGGCGAATCAATCGCCATTCAAGGACGTGACCATATTTCAGTCGGCTCCTCACATCCCGAATACAACTCCAATCCGCCAACCTCGGGGCCACATTACGTGCAACCCACGCCTTGGGGCGTCTATCCGGATGAACTGAAAGACGAAAATGTCGTTCACAGTCTGGAGCACGGCGGCATTTGGATTTCTTATCAGCCGGATATTGATGAAGAAACAAAAGCAAAAATTCAAGCCATAGGCAAAAAACATTCCGGCAGTGTGGTTGTATCACCGCGCTCCGCCAATGATTCGCTAATAGCGCTGGCCTCCTGGGGGCGACTGGAAAAATTATCTTCATTTGACGAAGCACGCATTCTTGAATTCATCAAAAGAAACAAAAACAAATCTCCCGAACCATTAGCAAGATAACCTATACAATATATGAAATATGTAACATCTAAAATACTTGTCACTGTCGTGGTGCTGGTTGGCGCGGGATTCTTTGTCCCGCAAACAGCCAGCGCCTGCGGTGGCCAAACCGCGTCCATGGGGTACGTAGACGATACACTGGCTGCATGGACGCACGCGGACGGCAATCCACGCGCCATGGATTATCGGGCAAATGTCACTCCTGCGGAAATGAATATCCCGCCGGCGCTTGCTGACGCGATCGCGCAAAAATATGTCACCACCTACTACCCCAACGCGGAAGGTATGGATTTTCATGCCTTTCTGTTTGAGCATGGCGATTATGTTTACATGTATGACATTACCGATGCATCCATTCGCAACCGCAGCACAGTCACGGCCTGCGGGTCAAACCCTCAAAAAAGCGAGTCAAACTCCGTTGACATCCACATTAACGCCGTGACCGGCGATGTTATGGATGGATTTGGATGCGGTGGCGGTCCGTCAAAGATCATCATGCGATATAATGCCGATGATTATCCGGCCGGGCTTGCCTCGCAAACAAAAAATCTCACTCAATTCCACACGGATTTTGTCATTCCCGTAGCCGGAGAGACGGTCGCGAAAAAACATAATGACGGCGATGAACACGAAGCCGAAGAAAATCATGACCAGGCCTCGGTCAATACAGCCATAACAGTGGACGGTTCTATTGATGAGAGCGAGTGGAGTGGCGCGGCTTCCACACGCCTTGAGCAATACGGCAAAACAATTGAAATGAAATCAAAAATTGTTGATGGTGTATTGTATTGGGGCATTGTTGCGGACACCAAAAATTGGTTGGCGCTCCTCTTAAAGACTTCGCCGCACCACGGCATGGTCTGGGAATTTACCGACGCAAAAATGCTTTCAAAAAATGGTGTTGAAGATTATCATGTCGCCTACAAAGGCATGATGGTCGGTGCCGGATTGGAAAAAGACAGCACCAGCACCATACTGGCCCAAGCAAGCAGTGAAACTGAAAACGGGCGTGTATACGAATTTTCCATGCCACTGCAGAGCGGCTCCGATGGTGTTGATTTTCAGATCGGCGAATATGGCAACATGGCATTTTACATCGGCTCGACTGAAACTTTTTCCGGCCAACTTGTTTATGACGACGCTTTCAGCAAGCAGATGGTTACGCATATTGGAAAGGAAATTCATCGTAGTGTCCTCTCTTCAATCATTCCGGAAGCGGTGGCCGCGACATTCGCCGGGTCCGGAGAGACTGGCGGCAGTGAGACAGCGGCAAATCAAAAGACCGGTTTGTATCTGCTGCTGGTGGCAATCGTCGGTGTCGTGCTTGTCGCATTTCGCAGGTCGTTACGGAAATTGATTAAACGTTAGCGATATGGACGCATCAAACCAAAACAATTCATTAAATCGCGCCATATATGCGCTCATTGGCATCACCGCAGGAGTGGGCTTGTATCTGATTTACTATTGGCTGCTTCTGCAAACCTCCACAATGACTGCGTTCTATTACAACACCCGAGTAGCCGTACTCTATATGTGGATGTATGTGCTTACGACCATTGCAACAGTCATTTTGTTCGGCGTGAATGTGGCATTGGCCGTCTATCTGTTCCGCCGAACGAAACGACTGACCGTGAAAGACCAATCGGGCACGGTTCTGGGCGGGACAGTGGGAGCATTTGCCGCAGCATGCCCCGTCTGCGGCGCGTTTCTCTTGTCCCTTATTGGCGTGATCGGAGGACTGGCATCTTTGCCGTTTGACGGGTTGGAATTAAAAATCGGATCACTGGCGCTCATCATCCTTTCGTTATGGCTGATTGTAAGAAGAATAAAAAATCCACTGTGCAAAGACGGCACCTGTCCCGCGCCGGAAATAGCGCGCTATACAAGCAAAGATTGGCCGCAGTTTGTTTCTTTAACATTTCTTCTTGTGACATTGCTGTGGATTGGCTGGGGCATGTTGCAGGCAGAACCATTTATCAGTAACATATAACTATATGCAAGCCATAGATATTTATACCACCCCGCAATGCGGTTTCTGCAAGGCGCTCAAAGCCAAGCTGGATGAAAAGAAAATTGCTTACACAAGCCATGATGTTACCGCAAATGATAAAGATTTATCCGACATGCGAGAATTAAGCGGAGGAGCAATGTCGGTTCCGGTCACCGTACTAAACAAAGGCGCAGAAGACCAACAGGTTTTATTGGGATATCCTGACGCGGTTAAAGCACTCAAACTTGAAGAAAAGAAAGCCAGCAAAGACCAACAAAAAGATACAGCCACTCTGACCTGTCCAAATTGCGGACACAAACAGACAGGAGAAATTCCCACCACTGCATGTGTACCTTTTTATATTTGTGGAGGTTGCGGAGAAACAATCAAGGCGCAAGGCGAAGACTGTTGTGTTTTTTGCTCCTACGCAGACAAACAGTGTCCACTAAAGAAAAAAAGTGGTGATTGCTCAGACGGAGTGTGCGGTATTTAGAATAAGGTGTTTGGGGTAGGGGCAATTCACCCCCAGCCCCTCTTGCCCCTACCCCAAACGGAAAAAATCAAATCCATTTCTTTTAAAAGCAATTCGCTTAGGCGAATTAAAGGAAAACATGTACATCATATAACACTGGCTATGCGGTTCGGGCTTTCCCCGAAAGCCCTCTCCCATATTGCTCCCTACAGTCGCAACATCGCATAGCCAGGAACGTTAGCTGAAATATGCTTTTCCTTTTGGGGCTAACGCCCTTGCTTCCCCAAAATGGACAAAATTGATTTTTTAATTTTTAATAGAGGGGGGTAATGGAGTTTTCTCCGCTTCACTCCGAAAACAATTTTATGATACAAAACAAAAAACCGCTGGCGCTTTCCTTAATAATTTTAGCACTGCTAATTATTGGTGGTACGGTTTATTATTTTTTAGTCATCCAAAAACCATCAATTCAAAAAGGTGTTGAAGAAAAGCAAGTTGTGTTTGATCCAGAAATCCCCGTAAACGAATACTGGGATTGGGGCGAGTTTAACAATCTACATTTATATATTAACAACACAGACAAGAGTATCATCTATGCACTTGACGACACAGGGAAAATTGTCTGGACAATTTGGGGCAAAGATTATGGAATTGATGGTTTCGAAATTTTTAGAAAGCAGGACAAAATTCTTATCAAAGATACATTTGTTGATGAGCTAAAGACAAGCTGGAGCATTTTGTGGGTGTTTGACGGCAATGGATATCTGAAATGGAAACATTCTTTCAAAGGTTATTTTGATCTACCTCAAATATTAATCACGGCAGACAACAAAATTATCACTGAAAACAGGTCAGATAATCAATGCAACGCGGGGTGTGGAGTTATTTGTAGAGATGACTTAAAAAATTACTGTCATGAAACACAAACATGGGCGTTTAATTTTGAAAACGGAAAAATTATTTGGAGAAACAACACTCCAAACTACTATGGACATTATCTGGAACTAGGAGAAAATGGAAAATTTGTTGCACGCTCAGGCGGTATTGGTGCTGGTCGTTTGATTCATGAATATGTAGTGGATGCGAACACGGGAATCATTGAAAGTCAAAAGGTGTCTGTTGACGATCGAGAATTCAACCAAGATAAAGAAAACGCATTAACATTTGATCTTAATGCAAAAGGGATATATTTGCACAAACGATGGACTGATGAAAAACAATGGACATTAAACGAACAAAGTTTTTTGTATAAGTGGGCTCATGATCATCTTAATGGGGAATACAAAACCGTAATTCTCGACGATATAATTTTGAGTTATGGTGTGATTGAAGATGGAAAAACAGATTTATTCGCGTTTAGTAAGGAAAACGGCAAATTGTTATGGCAAAAACAACATGACACCACCGACTTCAGGATTTCACCTTTCAAAATTAATTCAAAAGAAGGTGTTTTGCTATTCAATTTAAGTTATATTTCAAGGTGCAGTAATGTTTGCGAACAATGCAGTGGTTGGATTTGTTTTGACAAGTCAAACGCTGATGAGTGCCAAGCTTGTCAAGAAACAGACAAAGCTCGCTCAGATTATGTACAAAGTGCTATTTGGGCTTTTGATGTAAAAACGGGCGATATCATATGGAAGAAGCCAAATCTATACTTCAGTGAAATTGACGAAAATAATCTCATTACCGCAGGTACTGTAAAGATAGAGCTAAAAACAGGAAAAGAAGTTCAAGAAACCAAATAAGGTGTCTTGTGCTTTGGCCATTCACCCCAAACCCCTCTGGCCAAAAGACAAGACAAAAAATCAATTTTGTCCATTTTGGGAAAGCACCCTGACGGGCAAAAGGAAAAGCAAACATCAGCTAACTAACTATATCCCCGTCAAGCAACATCTGTGGATAAATAGCTAATGTATAACAAAAGAGGCCGTGAGGCCTCTTTGTTGTATCAATGATTTGGATCAAATGAAGTGTTTGTCTTCCATACAGCGTACTCAACTTTGGAGAGTGTGCCAACAATGATCAGCAAGGAAATATAAATCGCTTGAGCAGTAAACTTTTTCCTCCTGTGTATAACACGAAAAAATGGCGCAACCAACACTCCTTGACATACTCTCAAAACCTGTCATACTAACAATACAATATATCCATACACTCGTGGAACTTGGGTTCAAATCCCCGACTGTGCCGCAACGGTGATGTCCTGATTCAATCAGGAATAAGTCCGATCTTCGTGTGTGTGTTATCCCGAGCAGGAATACGTTTTGGACTTTTTGTCTTTAGCGAACAATCTTCCTTTCTTGGGTAAGATTTTTTTGTCTATGCCACCATTTCACCACAAACACAAACATCACATTATCATCTTCTCTCTCTTGGTCATTATCATGGGAATAAGTGGATATGTTGCGTTTTTTCCCAAAGAAATGAGAGATACGTTACAGGATACAATCGTTGATGAAAATACAAAAAATGATGAAAATATAAATGGTACAGAAAATACAAAATACACACAGAAAAATACAGATTTTGACAAAGATACAAATTCCTCTTCCTCAATTGAAAACGTTACAGGGTACACGTTACAAGCCACAAATGGTATTGAAAACCGAGAGCCAATTTTACAAAATTCAGACGATATACAAACCATTTCCACTGTCCTCACTGTTGACGGCACATCCTATACAGCGAACGTTCCAATAAATTCCACAGTGTATGACATGATGAACGCGATAGCGGACGAATCACTACACTTCACATTTGGCGGAACAAATTTTGGACCTGGCATGGGATTCTTTGTGGACAGTATCAACGGAAAAAAGGAAGATCATAAAAATAAATTGTACTGGGTATATAAAATCAACGGAAAAAAAGCAATGGTCGGCGTGTCCGGATATTTGGTCAAAGAAGGAGATATTATTTCTTGGGCACTGGAAGATGAAGAATCATAGCGTCAACGTACACTATCACAACATATCACGTGAGCGTCAGCTCGCACTATCACCACCTATCACGTTGAGTCAAAGCCGAAACATTATCACTCTATATCACCACCTATGAAATACATCACACTCACCATTCTCTCCCTCTCCCTCTTTCTCGCTGTCCCAGTCTTTGCAGAAAACACGTCTAGCAGTACACCAGACATCGTGATTGATGAGCCCACGCCTACCTCTACCCCTGACATAGTGACGAATGATGACACGACACCAACGAGCACGCCAGATATCGGGATAGAAGACTCCATGCCGACCAGCACTCCTGAAATTGTGATGACAACATCGCATCTCACCATTCGCAATGAAAATACAGTGGTGTTTGACGCAGATATTTCACTCACCACGACCACATATCATGATGCAATAAATAATACTGATTATCCATTGGAAACCACGAGCACGGTTTTTTCCATTCTGGTCTTGGCGGATAATGAAAGTGATACATTCAATATTTCAGATGCCCAATACAATGATTGGTTTCAAAGTTTTTATGTCAATTGCTTGACACTGGAATCAACGACCACGACCGTGCAATGTGGTAATTGGAAATATACAGTCAATGGAGCATATCCGTATGTGGGCATGGATGCGTACGAGCTTGCTGGAAATGAATCCATCTACATCTACTTTGGAGACAGGTTTGCGCTGACAATCAGCACGAGTAGTATTGCTATTGATGAAACTGTCACATCAACATTGCAAGAATATGATTTTTCAAACAACGTGTGGCTTCCCGCATCTGGCGCAGAGATTCTTGCGACAGAACCGATTCTCCCAGACTATTCCAACTGGCCTCCAACAACGATTCAAAGTGGGACAACGGATGGCACTGGGACGGTTGCCTTTACATTTTCTGCAACCGGAACCTATTACATCACCATTCCAAATGACTATTGGCCCGGTGCAACAATCGACGTCATAGAAACAACCGTAACAACTTCAGAAACCTTAGCAACGTCAACAACCTCAAACTCTGGTGGTTCAGGATGTGGAAATTGCGGTGGGACAACCGCACCATCATTCAACATCTCAAATGCGATTACTTTCTTACATACGCTCCAAAATCCAGACGGATCATTTGGAACAAGTCCGTTCTACGCAGACTGGGTCGCGATTGCGTATGGCGCGCATGGCGGGACGAGCAACGAGAAGACAAAACTGATTTCATACCTTTTGACAAATCCAAACGAGCAGACCGGCCCAAACACGACGACCAATTATGCTCGCAGAGCCATGGCACTCATGGCGCTTGGCATCAATCCGTATGATGGCGCGGGAAAAGATTTTATTATTCCACTCGTGGCAACATTTGACGGCACGCAATTTGGAGACGCGTCGCTTGTCAATGACGACATCTTTGCCTTGTTTCCTCTGCTCAAAGCCGGATATTCCACTGACGATGAGATAATTGCAAAGACCGTATCCTTTATCCTATCCCAACAGTCTGGAAATGGCTCATTTGATAGCATAGATATGACATCCGCGGGTATTCAAGCGCTTTCGCTCGTTTCGTCGCGCACAGGCGTTGCTGATGCTATTACAAAAGCACGGAGCTATCTCGTGAGTGTGCAACAAAGCGATGGCGGTTTTGAAAATGCAGAGAGCACGTCGTGGACAATGCAAGCTATTTCTGCGCTCGGAGAATCGCCAACAGACTGGACAAAGAATGCCCACACTCCCCTTTCGTTTCTCACAGAAGAGCAACAACTTGATGGTGGTCTCCGTCTATCAACGGATTCAGTGAACAATCGGCTCTGGTCCACTGCGTACGCCATCCCTGCCGTTCTCGGCAAACCATGGAACGAGATTCTTTACTCATTTTCAAAACCTATTGTATCAGATGCAACAAAAGAATCATCGTCAATTGGCGCGTCCAAAACAGAAACTCCCACATCAACTTCTGAAATTATTGAAAACAGCACGACCACGACGATTGACATTGTTCCGATTGAATTAGACGTTGCCACGACGACGATTGAAATAAACATGGTGACATCCACTCTTGAAATGGTACCAACGGAGCCCGTTATTTTAGAACAATTGACGAACGAAAGACAAAGAACAACGAACGAAGCTCAACAATTCGTTCTCAACAATCAACGATTAGAAACTAAAAATCAGGAAAGTGAACCTGAAATTGATCAATCTGAATTTTCAACCTCCTCATCCCAAATTTCAGATTTCCCCGCTTCAGCGGGATCCTCACACCTCTGGACGGAGTCCGTCCGAATGGCGGACCGCACAATGCGGGACAAATTACAGATTTCACCCACCTCCACATCCCCTATCGCAAAAACCGCCCGTGAAATATTTTTTGGAAGCGCAGGACTTGCAGGAGGACTGGGACTGTATCTCGGTTGGCGATTGCTCCAGACTTTGATATAATCAACTGGCTATGATGTATCATCACAAAAAATTGCTGGGATTTGCTATTGCTGGACTACTTTTGTTTAGTATTGGTTGTGGCACGGCAAGGAGCACAAAGAATGTTTATACTATAAACATCACGAAATCAGAAGTGCTTTCCGAAACACAGCAGTATGAAAGTGAAAAAAAAGAGATGGGTGCAAAGGATTTACTTGAAGCTATTGACCCGAAAGCTACCACAAAAGCGCGAAACGGAAAAGAAATGGTCACAAAGCTTGATGGGGTAATTGCCACGATGTCAAAATCATGGCAGATCTATATCAATACTATTCGTCCAGAATTTATTCATCTCAACGATGTTCGCGTCAAACCCACCGATGTGGTGTCATGGCAGTACGAACCAAATGAATGATGCACACTATGAAAAAAGAAATAATTGGCCAATGGGTCGTCCCAACAATCATCATTGCATTCGCTGTCGCTGGGCGTCTGCTTCCTCATCCGGCAAACGTCGCGCCAGTCGGGGCGATTGCCTTTTTTGCGGGATTGTATCTGCCAAAACGATGGGCTCTGATCGCGCCACTCGTTGTCATGTTTATAAGTGATATATTTATTGGATTTTACAACCCGTTCATGATGCTGTTTGTCTACGGAGGTTTTGTGGTGATGGGATATATTGGTTTGCGTGTACGAACACATAAGACAGTCATCAACACTATCGGTGGCGTTGTGATGGGATCTTCATTATTTTTTCTGCTGACTAATTGGAGCGTGTGGGCATTTGGGACAATGTATACAAAAACATTTTCAGGGCTACTTCAAAGTTATATAATGGCAATTCCATTTTTTCGAAACAGTATGATTGGTGATGTTTTTTTCGTTGTCGTACTGTGTGCAATCGCCGAGCTTTCCTTGGCAATCACACAATCCCGATCGCGTCGAGTCGCGTCACGTACCGCGTAAGCTCACTACAAAAAAAATCCTCGTGATAAAACCGAGGATTTTTTCTTTTACAAACTATTCTTCATCGTCCATGCCCGAGTTACACTCACAGCCCTCGCAATCTGGACAGTTATTACAACCATCACAGAGTACGGCGCCACAAGCGCACAATGCGTCTTCCATAGTGGAAAACAGCTAATGAATACATGCTCATGAGAGCAAAGATAGTATACAACGCCCGAAAAATATTCTGCAAGTGGGGATAAACAAAGATCAACTATGCTACCGAGTTTGGCAACGGTTCAGTGATTTGCTTCTCATTTCCCACAGCACGCTCAAACAAAACAGCACCAAGCACGGTCACCAAGATAACACCAAGAAGTGCTGCCGCCGCCGTATTTTCATCCAACACATTATTCGCAATAGCCACAGCCACAAATACCAATCCGACCTCTCCACGAATTGCCATGGCAAGACCCACAAGATGTCCCTCTTTTCTATCTTTGAACAAATACTTCACGACGTATTTACCAACGAACGCGAGTGCGGTAAATAAGAGCGCGAGCAACCATGCTTTTGAAGAAACAATCGCTTCCCGAGTCAACATCGTCCCAATGCTGACCAAAAATCCTCCGACAAAAATGTGCATATACCCCTCAATTTTTGCCCATGCTTCATGCTTGATTTCATTATCAACTTTGGAAAGAACAACACCAATACCGAATGCGCCAAGTACTGGCTCAAGCCCGACAACAGCTGCCAATGCTCCTCCGATAATCAATGATCCAAAGAAAAAACGTGTGTATGGTCCGGTCGTTGTGTTTGAATAATGTTTATCCAAATACTGCGCCACTTTGTTTGCCAATCCCATACTCCACATGGCATATGCTCCGCCAAAGAAACCGACGACTGCCACAGCGAGCCACACCAAACTCATTGCCTCCAAATTTCCCTCTGACAGCTTTGAAAGTACAGTAAGAACTAACACACCGAGAATGTCATCAATAACTGCCGCGCCAATAATTCTATTGCCCATGTTTGTCTCAAGCTTTCCCGCGGCTTTCAGCGCCTCCACAGAAAGACCGACCGATGTCGCGGTAAACACGCCACCGAGAAAAATCGCAGGGAGCCACTCCATCCCAAATGTGTAGTGTCCGAGAAGCGCGAATGTGATCAACGGTACCAAGACTCCACAAAACGCAACCAGTGTGGCAATACCAATATTTTTTTTGAGCAACTCCATGTCAAAATGAAGTCCTGCTTCAAACAAGATAAATAACACACCTGCCAGACGAGCTATTTCCACACCTGACGAGTATGGGTCAATCACTCCAAAAAAAGCCGGCCCAACGAGAATACCCATGACAATCTTTCCTGCCATCGGCGCCACACCAACTAGCTTTGCCAAACGACCGCCAAACGAGGCAAAAAAAGCCAAAAATGCTATATCTATCAATATCGGCATGATCGTATTTATTTCATGGTGATGACTTTGAACCAACGCTCCACGCAAATAATAGAGACCGACTGAACACACAGCAACTTCTACCACAAGCAATACAATGGACCTTATTTTCTTCATAGAAAAAAATTAAATATATATGCCGTCCTAATCTTGGACGGCAATAGTATAGTGGGTCTTGACAAAAGGCACAATACCCCGTGTGGATAACAAAAAATCAGTGTACATCCTTATATTTTTTTGCCACTCTTGTGCGATTCATTTCCCTTTCCAGCACTGCCTGTAATTTTGAAAAGTCCACATCTTGACGATGCTTCGCCTCTTCCAATTCTTTTTCCGCACGCGCTCTCGCTTGCTCGGCGCGTTCCAAATCAATTTCTTCCGCTCGTTCCGCGTGATCTGCCAATATCATCAATTCATTGTTTCCCCTGACTTCCAAAAAACCTCCTGCCACTGCCACCACCTGATCGCCATCAGCATCTTTGATACGAAGCTCTCCTGCTTGAAGGACAGAAACAAGTGGCACATGATGTGGAAGAACCGTAATTTCACCACTCATGGTTGGAATGGATATTTGGAGAATGTCATTTTCGTAGACGACTCTTTCTGGTGTAACAATTTTGAATTTGATCATACTTTTTGGTGATGTTGTAGAGTTGTAATGTTGTAATGTTGTAAAGTTGTAGATGTTGTAGAGTTGTCGAGCCGGCAGGCGAGATCCCGACCAGTGTCGGGGTGTATATATAGAGTTACTTAACCAATTCAATTGCAATAATACTAATGGCTTCTACTGGAACATCTCCGGGTTTCGTCGGGGTATGCTCAATCGCGTCAACAACATCCATACCATCCGCAACTTCCCCAAAATTCACATGCTTCCCATCAAGCCATGGAGTCTCCGATGCGGTCACGATGAAAAATTGAGAACCATTGGTATTGGGACCGGAATTTGCCATTGCCAGACTTCCGCGAACCAGTTTGTGTGTATTGAACTCATCAGGAAATTTGTATCCCGGATCGCCTGTCCCCCACCGAGCGTGTGCTGAATCTTCTTTTGTCAATGGATCTCCACCTTGAATCATAAAATCTTGAATGACTCTGTGAAACTTGGTGTTATCATACAATCCATCTTTTGCAAGATTGAGAAAGTTGTTGACAGTCTTTGGCGACGCGTCTGCATAAAAGGAAATGGTAATATCGCCTTTATTGGTTTTCAAAACTGCTTTGGAATACTCCCCTGCCAAATCTGTTTGCCCCACGAGTGTTCGCTCTTCTCTATTATTCATAGTGTTTTCTGTTGGTGATTGAGTTGATGATTGAAGAGAGATGTCTGCTTTCTTGACTTGCATACTGGAAGATGGCGCAGTGGATGCGCATCCTGCCCCGAGGAGGAAAAACACTCCAAATATGATAGAAAATTTATACATATAGTACGTTAATTATTTCGCTTGGCGTTGTCATTCCGAATTCCACCACAGTGGGTGAGGAATCGCTTTTAGATGAAATACCTTTGCTCTTAAAGTGGCTAGCTACTTATGGATCCCACCGCTTCGCTCGGGATGACAAACCACTCGCTTGGCTCGTGCTTTATTGTACATCATCAATTCCACCTTTCATATAAAACGCCTGTTCATTCTTTGCATCATGTTTTCCATCAAGAATCTCTCTAAAACCACGAATGGTGTCCGTGAGTTTCACATATTTTCCTTCTGAACCGGTAAATTGTTCCGCGACAAAGAATGGTTGGCTCAAAAATTTCTGTAATTTACGCGCGCGAGACACCGTCATTTTGTCATCATCTGACAGCTCTTCCATACCAAGAATCGCGATAATGTCTTGCAAATCTTTGTATCGTTGGAGGACTACTTGCACTTCACGAGCCGTATCATAATGTTCCTGCCCAACAATGAGTGGATCAAGGATCGTGGAGCTGGAATCCAATGGATCCACAGCAGGATAAATACCAAGCTCTGCGAGTGAACGATTCAATACAACCGTGGAATCAAGATGGGCAAAGGTCGTGGCAGGTGCAGGATCGGTCAAGTCGTCAGCCGGAACATACACAGCTTGTACAGAAGTAATGGATCCTTTGTCCGTGGAGGTAATACGTTCTTGCAATTGTCCCATTTCTGTTGCCAGTGTTGGCTGATACCCGACCGCGCTTGGCATACGACCAAGGAGCGCTGATACTTCTGATCCTGCTTGTGTAAAACGGAAAATGTTATCAATAAAAAGCAATAAATCTCGTCCTTCTTCATCACGAAAATACTCTGCCATTGCCAACGCAGTCAATGCTACGCGCGCTCTCGCTCCGGGTGGCTCATTCATCTGTCCAAAGACCAGTGCGGTTTTTGCAAGCACACCAGATTCTTCCATTTCTCTGTACAAATCATTTCCTTCACGAGTACGCTCTCCCACACCCGCAAACATAGAATATCCTCCATGCTCTTGTGCAATATTGCGAATCAATTCTTGGATAACCACCGTCTTCCCAACACCAGCGCCACCAAACAAACCAACTTTTCCACCTTTCAAAAATGGACAAAAAAGATCAATAACTTTGATACCTGTCTCCAATACTTCTGACTGTGTGGATTGATCTTTGAAGCTTGGCGCAGATCGGTGAATCGGATAATATGCCTTTGCGGAGACTTTTCCTTTTCCATCAATTTCTTTTCCAATCACATTAAACATACGTCCAAGTGTTGCCGGCCCGACTGGCACGGAGATCGGCTTTCCTGTATCCACAACTTCCGCGCCTCGTTCAAGACCATCCGTCGTGCTCATTGCTACGGTACGAACCATGTGTCCTCCCAAATGTTGTTGAACTTCT
>Ga0210057_1006458_pt1 | contig 14572 bp, 17 predicted proteins | sample CryGeyCG2114_010_2_FD_183968 | JGI IMG/M metagenome (GOLD analysis project Ga0210057, IMG submission 183968) | Groundwater microbial communities from aquifer - Crystal Geyser CG10_big_fil_rev_8/21/14_0.10 (SPAdes) (version 2) | ecosystem: Environmental > Aquatic > Deep subsurface > Groundwater ... | reverse complement strand
GCGATGTCTAATATTATCGCGCACTAAAGTGCGCTATTCCATTAGCGCTGTGCGCGATCACCTTGTCATCCTGAGGAGCATTAGCGACGAAGGATCCCCTTCGGGATGACGAGGGAATGGGATTCTTCACCCGCCTTTGGCGAGTTCAGAATGACGACTATTTCTCCGTCGTCTTTCGGAATCAGCTCATCTCGTCATCCTGCCTGCCCGTTTACCCGTTTACCCGCCTCTGGAGGGTCTTTGGAGGGCCTATGGTGGGAACTTTGCGTTTTGAATTTATTATTCCTGATATTATTTAGTATTTAGATATTAGGATTTAGGATTTATTATTCCCTTTAGTTTTAAACATGACTGCTATATTATTGATATATGGATAGTTCAATTTTTACCGCTCAAGGAAAGTACTTAATGCTGGCACTGGATCAGCGCGACAGCTTTAAAAAGCTCATGAGCAAAGAACACCCAGAACTAGTTGAAGATGACGAAATAGTTAAAAATAAAAGATTGATCCTTAAAACAGTCAGTCAACATATAAGCGGGGTACTGATTGATCAGGACTGGGGACTGCCTGCTTACCGGCAACTTGACCTAAAAGTTCCATTCTTACTGCCGGCTGAACAAACCGGGTATCTTGAACAACAAGAAGAGGAGAGAGAAACACAGATAAGCCTTTGGCCTCAAGAAATAAAAAAAATGGGCGCCCAAGGAACAAAACTTTTAGTTTACTTTAACCCCCAAGCCAAAACTGCCCAAAAGCAAATCAATACCGCCAAAGAAGTATTAGAAAAATCACATCAGGAAGAACTGCCGCTATTCCTGGAAATCGTTCGCTACGGATCCCTTTCAACTGTTGAGCAGTGTGTTGGTGAATTTATTAACAATGGCGTAATAGCTGATGTTTTTAAATTAGAGCCTCCACAAGACAAACAAGAATGCGCAAATATAACATCTCTTCTAAACCAAACGCCTTGGATTATTCTTACTCGGGGAATAGATTTTGAACTTTTTTGCGGAAAATTGAGCGCGGCAACGAGCGAAGGGTGCTCCGGATTTTTAGCCGGCCGCTCGCTCTGGCAGGAATTGCTAAGTTTAGATACTAAGGAGAAAAAACAGGAATTTTTGGACAGGACATTGCTGCAAAGACTGGAAACAATCAAAAAAATAGTTTTGCGGTGATAAAATCTAAACGACGACTGGATTCCAATCTTGGGTGGGTGTTAAAATCAGGGGGCTATCCTCTTCCACTACCACCATATACTCCACCATTCCAGCTTTTTCCCCATCAGCGGAAACAATTGTCCAGCCATCTGGTTTAACAATGTAATCACCGCTGCCGGCGGTTACCTGACATTCTAAACACAATACCATTCCTTTCTTTAAAGTATCTCCAGTATCTTGAAGGGCGTAAGGACTAATAATCGGCCGATCGTGCAAACTATTACCTATTCCATGCCCAACAAAATCTTTTACCACCTCAAAGCCACTCTCCTTTGCTGTTCGGCGCATAGCGAAACCCAAATCACCAGTTTTTCTTCCCGCAATCGCCAGCGGCAGCGACGCGAGAGTAGCTTTGTGGCTCACTTCTACCAAAAGACGATCTTTTTGATTTTTATAACCCCCGGCAACAAAGGTAAAACAATGGTCTGTAAAAAAACCTTGGTAAGCAATGCCAAAATCAATTTTAACCAAATCGCCATATTCAAAAGGCTTTTTAATAGGAATAGCATGAAGAATTTGTTCGTTAACCGAAATACAGCAAGAATGATTGTAAATTAGATTACCGCTTTCTACTCCGTAAAACGAAGGGCGGACATCGTTCTTTTTACATAGTTCAAATGCCAAATCATCAATTTTCATCGGCGAGGAGCCTTCTTTAACTAATCGCGATACTTGCCAGAGAATCTGGATAGAAAGGAGGCCGGCTTGTTTATAAATATTAAGTTGTTCATTATTTTGAAGAATCATATTTTCCATCTAAATTTGAATCTTAGAAAACAGATAACTCCCCAGAAACAAAAAGAACATCAACACCGAAAAAATAACAAGCAAATCAAACCCCAGGCTAAAAACGCCCGCTCCCAGCAAAACACCACGCAACCCATCAACGCAGTAGGTTAGGGGATTTAAGCGGGTAATTGTCTTCATCACTGGCGGCAAGTTATCAAGAGGAAAGAGAGCGCCGGAAAGAAAATACAGTGGCATAACTAACAAATTCATTATTATCTGAAAACCGTGAAAATCGCTCATTACGCTGGCAATCGCTGTTCCAACCGCCGTAAAAAGAAGAGAGGTCATTATCATAATCAGAAATGCCAAAGGAACTGTCCACCAATTAACCGGGCAAAATCCGACCAGCAGAGAAAGACAAAACGCAATTACTCCCTGAAAAACAGCCACGGTGGAGCCGCCTAAAGTCCGCCCGGCCATAATAGACAAACGGGAAACCGGGGCAACTAAAGTCTCTTTTAAAAAGCCGAATTGGCGATCCCATATTATCTCAATACCGGAAAATATAGAAGTAAAAATTATGGTTTGACAAATAACGCCGGGCGCCAAAAAACTTAAATAGTTACCCCGCCCCGCTTGAGCAAAAACCGGACCAAAACCAAAGCCAAACGCCAGCAAAAACAGAAGTGGCTGTCCCAAAGAGCCGAATAAGCGCGGTTTAGACCGCCAAAAGCGAATAATTTGTCTAATCCAAAGGATATAAATAGTTTTCATAATTTTATTTATCGGCGGGCGCGCAGGCGCATACGAATGTTGTCTCCTGTACCGGCTGATTCTTCTCGTATTTCATGACCGGTAAGTTTTAAAAACGCTTCTTCCAAATGCTCACTTTGTGTTAAATCCTTTAAGTAAGCTAAATCTCCGCAAGCCACAATTTTGCCGTGATCTATTATTGCCAACCGATGGCTGTATCGCTCCGCTTCTTCCAAATAATGAGTGGTGAAGAAAACCGTGGTTCCTTCCATTTTGTTTAAGGCAATAATATAATTCCAAATTTGGTTTCGCGTTTGGGGATCCAAACCAATCGTGGGCTCGTCCAAAAAATATATTAAGGGATGGTGGATTAAGCCGCGAGCGATTTCTAAGCGGCGCTTCATTCCGCCGGAAAAAGTTTTAACAAGCAGTTTTTTCTTGTCGGAAAGCTGGACTATCTCCAGCAGATCGTTCATTCTTTTATGTCTAGTCGCTTTATCCATTCCATAAAGCACGCCATGAAAGTCAAGATTTTCCCAAGCAGTCAGCTCATCGTCCAAGCTCGGGTCCTGAAAAACAATGCCAAAAGATTTTCTTACCAAATCTTGCTGGGTAGTTGGATTGTATCCATTGATGGCAACCTGCCCGGAAGTGGGGAAAAGAAGGGTGGTAAGAACTTTAATAGTGGTAGTTTTTCCTGCTCCGTTTGGACCAAGAAAGGCAAAAACCTCGCCCCGCTCTACCGTGAATGTTATATCATCAACCGCGATTACATTTTTATATTTTTTAACCAAGTTAGAAACACTGATTATTGAAGACATAAGGTAGCATTATACCGCAAAAATGGAGCATGGAAAACTGAATATTCTAACTAGGCGGTTTTGAATTTGGAAAAAAAGAAATATTTAATAACTTCTGTAACCAAGAAATATATAATAAGCTCAACCCCTATCCATAGCCAAATCAAGGAAGGAAGAGAGGTAAATTCAAAGAAATGCCGGCCAAACCCCAAAGAAGGCACAATAATCGTAACCAATCCAAACACCAGACTTGCCAAAATCAGCAATTTGCTGGGCGTGCTTTTATAAAACGGCAGTTTTGTCCTAATCGCAAAAGTTATAACAATTTCCGAAATAGTTGACTCAACAAACCAGGCGGTTCTAAATACCGCCGGAGGAGTTTTAAAGAAAAAGATTAAAGGAATAATCAAAAGAAAATCAAAAAAAGCGCTAATAAAACCAAAATAAACCATAAAATTAAAGATCATTTTTATATCCCATCTTCGCGGCCTTACTGTGTAGTCATGATCAACCCTATCAGAAGCGATTGCTAAAAGCGGAAAATCACTAATAAAATTTGTAAGCAGTATTTGGGAAGGAAGCAGGGGAATAAAGGGTAAAAATAAAGAAGCGGCCGCCACGGTAAACATATTTCCAAAATTGGCGCTAACCGTATTTAGTATATATTTGGAAACATTGCCGAAGGTTTTTCTGCCTTCTTCAATTCCTTCCGCCAGAGTCCGCAAATCCTTTTCCAGAAGAATAATATCGGCCGCTTCCTTAGCCACTTCGGAGCCGGAATCAACCGAAACCCCAACATCAGCCGCTTTTAAAGCCGGAGCGTCGTTAACGCCATCTCCCAAAAACCCAACTACATGGCCATCTTGATTTAATCCGGAAACAATGTCAAACTTTTGGGCCGGGGTGACCCGAGCAAACAGAGAACAGTTTTTTAAAGCCTCCTCAAATTCAAATTTGCTAAATCCTTCTAACATTTTTCCAGTAATAATATTTGAATCTTCTTGAAACAGCCCAGTTTCCTGGGCGACCTTCTTAACAACAAGCGGGCTATCACCGCTAATAATTTTTATACCCACCCCCAAATCTCTTAATAAAACCAAAGCGGCGGAGGCGGATGCTTTGATGGGATCGCTGTATAAAACAAAGCCGCGAAAAACCAAATTTGATTCTTCAACTGTTTCTGATTCATCAAAATCAACTTGTTTTTTAGCGACCGCGAGAACGCGAAACCCACGCGCCTCCTGATCTTGAATCCATAGAAATAATTTGGATTTTAAAGCATCATCAATATTACAAACATCAATAATATTTTCCGGCGCGCCTTTGGAAATAAGCCAGCGACTCAACCCGTCACTAACCACTACACTAATTCTCTTTCTTGAGTAATCAAATTCATTAACATCCAAAAGGTAATATTTATTAATTTTTTCTGAAATCTTTTTTACATCCGGGCTATCCCAAAGAGCCCGGTCAGTTGGGTTGGAGGAAAAACCATGCCTCCCGCCAGAAAATCCGCTAGAGCATAGAACAGCTTCAAGAAGAACCTCTTGATCAGATTGACCGAAAGGATCAACATATCCAGTTAAAGTAAAAACCCCTTCGGTTAAAGTACCAGTCTTATCAACGCAGAGAGTATCCATGTTGCCAAAATCCTCCACCGACATTAATCTCTTTATAATAACCTTCTTTTTTGCCATTTTTAAAGCGCCTTGGGAAAGAGTAATTGTCATGATCAATGGCAGGAGTTCCGGAGCCACCCCCACGGTAAGAGCAAGGGCAAACAAAAAGGAATCAATTAATCCGCGACCAAAAAAAGCGTCAGAGGTAAAAACAAAAACGGTAAGAACAAAGATTATTCTAAACAGAAAAAAACTAAGCTTTTTTGTTTGTTTTTGAAAATCTGTAAGCGGGGGTTTTTCTCTAATAATTTTGGCGGTCTTGCCAAAGGAAGTATTATCGCCAACAGACTCAACCACCCCACGGCCAAAACCGGAAGAAACAAAAGTGCCCATGAGCGCCAAGGTTCGCGGATCTTCCAAATCTTTTTGAGACAAAACAGCTCGTTTAGCCACCAAAGCGGATTCGCCGGTAAGAATTGATTCGTTAAACTCTAAATTGTCAGAAACTATAATTCTTAGGTCGGCGGGAACCCGATCGCCAATCCTCAACTCCACCACATCACCAATAACCAGATCTTCACAGCTCTGTTCAAACCAGCACCCTTCCCGCATTACGCGACACTTGAAGGTAATGTATTCTTTTAGCTTGTCCAAAGCTCTTTCTGAACGATATTCCTGAAAAAACCCTAGAATGGAACTCAAAACAACCAACGACAAGATTACCAGGGAATTTATTTGATCGCCCAAAAAAAACGATACAGCGGTGGCAAAAAGCAATGCCAGTATAAGCCAGTTTTGGAACTGGGAAAGAAAGATGACTAACGCCCCGCGACGGTTTTTGACTAAAACTTTATTTGGACCGTTCTTTAATAGCCGGAATTTTGCTTCGGAAACAGTTAACCCTTCTTTACTGGAATTGAATTCTTTAAAAACAATTTCTTCGGAAAGGGTAGCGCTGCCATTGGAAGAAAAAACACTCATGCAGTAATAGTAACTCTTTGCAAACGATTAATTCAACGGTAGCCGTCTTTCGTGGCAGCTGTTGTTACGGTAAAAATGTGTGGGTTATAATTCCATAGCTTTGGCGTAGGGTAACGAAGGATAGCTTGCACCTAACCGCCTGTAGAGAGAAGTTCAAACCTATTTACTAACTAATCTTTAAACTCATTTGATACTGTTTCCAATTCTTATTAAAATCCTCCAAACTACGATTCCCAGAATAATTACAAAATTTGCTAATAGTAACTGTTTATTCAGCAAAAGATAAAAAGCTAAAGAGGCTGTAAATAATAAGAATAAAGCGATAAGTAATGTAAATTTTTTTTGTTTTTTTGTGTATTCCCGGGGTAATTTGTATTGATATTCAGTAGGCTTGTAACCTTTCTCTCTTAATTTAAGTTCTTTTCTAGCCGCAATCTGTGAATAAATAAAGATAGCTAAAACACCAATAATAAAAGGGATAACAGTCCAAAAAAAGCTATATTCCATAATTTTGTTACGCCCAAATTTCTACTCACTGGTATACTTCTCATCTAAAGCATTCATATCACCATTAGCCATCCTGTATTCCCTCTCGTAACGGACCTGCTCCACCATATAGGCAACTGTTTTAACCAAAGGAGAGGCTTCTTGCTTACTATTCAGAATTTCTATGTAGTCACTATAAGAACAGAGATGGTTTCTTAAGAATTCGGTAGCCGCAACCTGACCTTCGGTTTTGGGACGGGAATTATTGCTATATAAGTAATTTTCAACCGGGGTAGGCTTTGTTGGACTCTCTGAAACCGAACCGCCTTTTATAAATCCATCTTTAACTGCGTAAAGAACATTATCAATAGCATCATTGCTGCCATCTTTTAATATTTCATCAAGAGCTTCTCTCGCTCTAGCTAATTTGGCCAAGTCAGGTTCTCCCAGCTTTGCCTGCTCTTCCCGACACCGTCTGTTAGCGGCAATAGCCTTTTCTTGGGCGTAATTAATAGCCATTTCTTGTCCTTCGTAAGCAGATTCACATGAAGACATAGGTTTAAAAAATAAAAAAATTGTCACTTTCTCCATTAAAGCATAGAAGATGTGGCAAAAATATGCAACAAGCCTTCCTACTGTCCTTTGCCACCCGCTTTCTCAATCGACTCCCCAAAAATACTCTTTAATACTTCAATTTCTTTTTGATATCTCTTAGTTAATTTTGTTTTTGAGTTCATATTATTTAATTACAAAAAAAATTTAATTGCTGTGGTGTTCGGAATTATAAACATCCTCATAGAAAGTATGTTTTAACTCATGTTCTCCTTTTTGCACCGAAAAGTTGTAGATGAAACCGCGGAAGTAGTCGCCAACCCCTACTACATACCTCTTTATGTATAATTCTTAATTTCTTAGTAACTTCTTCATTCGTCACACCTTCGGGCATAATTATTATTTTATTTTGCCTAAGATCACACTCATATACTATCTTATCAATCTCTTTAAAATCCTCTAAGCTCACAACAACAAATTTAAACCACGATTGTTTAAGTTTATTAAATTCCTTAAGAATCTCGGGCTTATAACGCAATTCCAAAGGATTATTACTACTTTCTAGCTTTGGAGATATGTTAAACTGACATTTCCTTGATAAGTTAAGGTTAGGAGCAACGGTTCCGTTGGTTTCTATCTCAACAATGTATTCTGGAAGTAGTTTTACCAATTCTTCTATTCCTTTCTGCTGCAGTAGTGGTTCTCCACCGGTTATTACTAGTCTTTTGTTTGGTGAGGTGTGAAAACAATCTTGCCAAGACATTTCTACCCTATTAGCGGCTTTTTTATACGTCCAATCCTGAAAACCATTCCAGTACTCATCAGTACTTTGATCCCAGGAATACTTCGTATCACACCACTTGCATTTTAAGTTACACATCTGTAATCTAAGGAAAACTGCTGGTTTTCCTATAGAATCTCCCTCTCCTTGTAAGGTAGCAAATTCTAAATCCCCACTTACCCTTAGTGTATTTGAAAGTGCTGCTTTGTTAACCATATTTTTCGCCTCTGTACGAAGCAAAGCTTGTTGGTGTTTCCCACAATTTAATTTCTTCTAATGTGATCTCCAAACCCTTACACGCATTAGCAATCTGATTCCAAATCCAGATGACCATATTCTCTGCTGTGGGCTGTTTGAAGAAATCATTTAGGTAAGAATGGTCAAGTTTGCACGTAACAGTATTCTCTATGATTTTGTGTATTTCGTTAAAATCAACAACCATACCGCTCTGTTTTATAGATCCGGATACTGTAATTTGCAGCTTATAAGTGTGACCATGAAGACTAGCACATTTACCTTTATAGTTGTTTAGTTTGTGAGCGGCTGAAAAATAGACTTCTTTTGTTAGTAAAACTTTATTACTCATACTTATGACTGGACAAATATTTAATATAGCTGGAGTCGGATTTAAAAGTTCCGCGTAAAGCCATTGTTTGAGTATTACAGTTTGATTTAACTCCTCTCGCACTAACACACATATGGGTTGCCTTTATCACTACCCCTAACCCTTGTGGGTCTAATTTTTCATGCAAAATATCTGCAATTTGATTAGTCATTCGTTCTTGTATCTGTAGATTGTGCGCAACAGCATTAACTAATTTTGGTATTTTATCTAGCCCAATAACTTTTCTTTTTGGAAGATACACAATACTTGCTTTACCCCAAAAAGGTAGTAGGTGGTGCTCACAAAAGGAGGTAAAAGGGATATCGCTTACTGATACCAATTGAGCTGCTGAGGGATCAATATCAAAGAATCTCCATTCTATATCTTCGTATTCTTGAACACCGTTTAATAGTTCTAAATATCCATAAGCGGCTCTGTGTGGTGTTAGTTCTGCTACATCACCTGTTTTATAACCCAGTGTACTTAATATCGCGGAAAACGAATCGTATAAATTTCTGATAATTTTATCTTTTGAGGAGTTCCCAAGTTGCTTATACAGATTGTGTACTTTGTCTAGAACCTGCGTGTCAGGAGGTGCTCCATTTTTAACAATGTTTAGATAATCTCCTAAAGTAGCATTTCTTGACTGTGGTTTTGATTCTTTTGACATGGCGCCATGTTAGAATATTGGATTTGTGTTTGTCAATAGACAAACGCGTACTTCCAGTACTTGACAAGTAGTTATGTACTATTTAGTATGGCGCCATAAGACATACATATGATACAAATTACTCATATTGTTCCTACAGACTATCTTTCCTACTTACCGCTACACAAAAGGCATAAATGTATTCATCTTCTTCTTGCTCATCAAGTACTTAACGATTATCGATATACCTCTTACTTTTTAGAAAAAAAGCTTCGGGGCGATTACTTAATATTAGACAATTCTGCTTTCGAATTTGGTGAAGCAATAGCAGATACGCGTTTAGTTGAAGCAATAAAATTGTGTAACCCAAATGAAGTTATTCTTCCCGATAGACTTTATGATAGTGCTACTACAATAAATCGATCTTTGGAATTTTTAGAGAAGTATAAGCATCTAAATATAAGATTCATGGCAGTAGCTCAGGGGAATACTCTAAATGAGTGGGTTTCGTGTTACGAGAAATTCGCCTATTGTGCCGATATTTACTCGATAGGTTTAGGTGCAGTTTATTGTTCTTCAAACTTTTTCCCTAAACTGACTTATTTAAATACCCGTGTTGGTATAACACATCACTTGAATGAATTTAATGTAGTGAATAGGAAAAAACCCCATCACTTGCTAGGTCTAGGCGATTCTGGTCACTTGGAACTTAAAAACCAAATTCAATTTGAGTGGATTCGTAGCTGTGATAGCAGTGCTGCTTTTACTCAGGCTTTAAGTGGTTCCTACATAAATCGTAAACAAGCGTATTCTAAAGCAAAGAGTAAATTAGACTTCTTACTACCTTACTCGGCCGATTTATTTGCAAGATTAAAACATAACATTACAGTTTTAAACAAAGGGGGTGAATAGATGAAAGCTAGAGGTGTCAAAATATCTCTTGAGGGAATTGATGGTTCAGGAAAGACTACGCAGTTAAAGCTTATTGAGCCTGAATTGTTACGATTGGGTTACCGGGTATATCTAGCACCAGATAACAGTGACGCTTCTGGAAAAGGTATTGATGGCAGCATTTTACGTATTTTAAGAAAAGGGAGAGATCGTTTTTTTAGATTAGGCTATCCTACCACCGAATCTTTACTTCTTGCTGCCAGAGCATCTTTTCTTGATGAGAGGGACACAGTACCAAAATTGGAGAGGGGTTTCGTTGTAATATGTGATCGCGATATCGACACTTTCGTAGCCTATGGTCTTGTAAGTATGGTAGCCAAATATCCTGAGAGAGACGAAAAAGATTTATTCCAGTGGCTACTTTCCCTAGTTTCTGTAGGACGCACCCAACCAGACCTAACTATTCTTTTTAAGCCAGACCTCGACACATTTTTGAACAGGGCTACAGTTGCTAGAGGTAGAGGTAAAAGAGATAGGTTCAGTTCAAAGGATAAAATATTCATACGAAGTGTTTGCCGTTATTATGACTGGCTTGCGGCGGTAAATACATCTAGGATACGGGTTTTAGATGTAGGTGGTAAGTCCATTCAAGAAGTAAGCCAGGATGTTTCAGCCTTAGTAGTTCCATTTATTAGAAGGTACAATGTCCCAACAAGCGAGTGATCCAAAAAACATTAAAACAGCAGTTGAGTTTATTCTCGAATCAGAGCGAGAGTATGTTTTTCAAATACCCCGCTCTGAAAATGTTATTTTTTTGATGACGGGTGGTATCGATTCATCCATAGGTGCCGAGTTGTGCTTACTTAAATGGGGTGTAACATTATTTCCTATTTATATTCTTCGAGGTGCAACTGCTCAAAAGCAAGAATTAGCAGCAGTACAGTCTGTGCTGACATACCTAAAGAGCAAATACGGGAGTAGGGTTAGAGACTTATTTACAATAAACAGCACAGTACCTCCACGAGAAGTTAAAGGGCAACTCTCGCGTGAGCGTGTTATAAAACACGGCCATCCTTTAAGGAATAGTATTATGCAAAGTTTGGCTGTTCAATATGGAGCTATGTTAAACGATAAGGGTACACCGGTTAGAACAGTATTGGTCGCATCTGTTGCCAGTGACTTTTTTCCTGGTTCAAGAGAGGTTGATTTGGTCATCAATACCCTATACACCTGCTCAAATATGGGAGAGTGGGATTGGCAGATTAACTCACCAATGCTTACAGGTAACTTGCTTGGAAAAGAAAAACGCCTTAGGAAAATAGATCTGATCAAATGGGGTATTCAGAATAGATTCCCGTTTAATATTACTAGGACTTGCACTAAACATAGCGATAATGCCTGCGGTATATGCGAGGAATGTAAGGAAAGAAGGGATACATTTGCCCAAGCAGGTATTACTGACCCTATTGCCTATTCATAACTTAATCAGTTATAGTTGTAATGTATGGAACTAATTTTCACTACTACTAACGAATACAAAATCAAATCCGCCGATTCTGTTTTATCTCGTTATGGTATTAATGTTGCTGGCAGAGAAGTAGAAGTACCTGAATTACAAACTAGTGATCCTGAAGAAGTAATAAAAGATAAAGTTGCTAAATGTTACGAGATTGTAAAGCAACCACTTATTGCTATGGACTCAGGTCTATTCATAGAACCTTTGGGTGGCTTTCCCGGTGTTTACACCAAGTATGCTTTAAAAACCCTGGGTGAGGATGGTTTGATTAATCTTACCAAACATATATCCCCATGCCCCGCTTATGTACAGAGAATGATAGGTTATACCGATGGTTTTATCATAAAAACCTTCTCATCACGCGGGTACGGGGAAATTATTCCAGAAAAGCGGGGGGAAAATGGTATGAATTATGACTTAATCTTCTATGTTCCCAGTGAGGGTAAAACTTTAGCAGAACTAACTCACGAACAGCAAGTTGCAGTATGGGGAGATGCTTGGGATAACTTAGCCTTATATCTTACCTCTTAATAAATCCCTGTTTACAATATTTATATGGCAACTAACAAATATACTGTTGGTCAAATGTATGATATTGAGCACTACTCTAAGCAAGATGACATTGCTTTTATGTTAGATTTATCAGATATATACGGCGAACCTATTCTTGATATAGGTTGCGGGACAGGGAGAATATCAATACCTTTGGCCAAAAAAGGTAAAACTGTTTATTGCTTAGACAAATCAAAAGAGATGCTTACAGAGTTTAAGCATAAATTAAAAGCCCTTACTGTCAACTTAAGACCGAGAATCCACTTGAGTAACAATAACATGTTGGATTTTACTTTTAATGGTGTTAAGTTCCCTCTCATAATTTGTTCCTTTAATACTTTCTATAATTTAGTTAATACTGAAGAAAGAGATACTTTCTTAACTAAGATGCGGGAACACCTTAGTGGTTGTGGCAGATTAGTGATTGACTTAATTACGCCTACTTCAGGTTATCTCAATGCTTCTAATCAGTGGCAGTTGGAGAAGTCTAATTTATTACCAAATGGCCTGCTGTCAGAAAGATACTACCGTCTTATTGAGAAACAAGAAGATAGGCAAGTGATGAAAGTAGAATTTCACACCGTTTTGAAGAAGAAAGAAGAAATTATTACGGATTGGTTTTTTAATTACACTACTGCCTATTTATATAATGATCAATTACCAGAGATTTTAAAAAGAAACGGATTATTTCCAGAAAGTACATATTGTGATTACGATAAAACTTCTTTTAATGCGTGCAGTAATCCTCAAAGGCAAATTTTTATTATTAAAAAAAGTGGAATTATGAAAAGCGACAACCGTATTGTGATAGCAATGAAGAGTTATTACAGAGAAAGAAAAGCTGCCAACGACCCCGATCTTGAATTTTTACCCTTTATTAAAAAAAACAATTTTGCCTACTTAATGGGGGTTATTTATAATCAGGGAATGTCTGCCGATCATACCTGGAAAATTCCTCAGATGTTACATAAACGAATCGGCTTTTTTACTGTTATCGATTTCGCAAAAGTAGATTTAAAAAATATAGAGGATGCTTTTTATACAAGACCATCTTTACATCGTTATTGGAAAACCATGGCGAGATATACTAAACAAGCCGCCCTTAAACTTGTAGATGAGTATGCGGGTGAAACTGGAAATATATGGAATGATAAACCAGCAGTTGACACTCTATACAATAGATTATTGTCTTTTAAAGGAATTGGGCCAAAAAAGGCGAACATGGCTATAAGAGCTTTAGCTCTCTCGTTTGGTATCAAGCTGCTTGATCCCCAAAATATTGATCTGCCTGTAGATGTCCATGTACGCCGTGTTTTTTTGAGGACCGGTTTAGTGCATAAGGATTCCTCAGAAGATATAATTATTGCTGCTAGAAAGTTAAACCCCTCTTTACCAGCTAAACTAGATCTACCTACTTGGTTAATTGGTAGAAGGTGGTGTCATGCTACCGCACCAGATTGCAGTAACTGTGTCCTAGCAGGGGTGTGTCGTAAGAAAACTAAACTAAATGTAGCCAGTATTTGATCTTTTTTGGTACCCCTCATCTTTTCTAATTATTTCCTTTGTAATTAAATCTCTTAAACATTTCGATTTCGATACCTTAGCTTTCTCCGAAGCCCACTCAATATAATTTTTTATTTCTTTGTTAGCAATAAAGTTAAATTTAATTAATGTTTCTTTTTCTTGTTCAGCAATATATTTTACTAAAACGCTTTTTAGTGTACTTTCACCATATTTTTCTAGTGTTAGTGAATCTGAGGCTATTCCTGGCAAAAAGTTAGATAGGTTTTTATAGCTAGTACCTTCTTTATACAAACATAAGGTGGATATGCCCTTAGCTAAGGAGTAGGCAATTTGATACCCTAAACCCCCACTTAAGTGTGTAATTTCGAATATAGCAACATCCGCTTGCATTAATGCGTCTAAATTCTCTTTAAATATTTGTTTTGGGTTAGCCTCGCGCCCTTTCAATGGTTCCTTTACGTCAGTGGCAAGTTTAATCCATTTAAGTGTTAATTCATGCCCCAGATCTTCAATAGTGTTAACTATTAGTCTGCAATTTTGTTTGTTTTCATTAACACCTAGTGTCGAAGTTGTAAAATATACCTCCATATATGGTATATTCTAGCATAATATTGTTGCGATTCCTCGTAGAAACGCGCAAGACCGTATGCATAATATAGTACATTGTTCCGACTCAAGCGAGGCCGCTGATCTTGAAATTGCCTGGTTTTTTGATGTTCTCAAGAAAAAATACACTTAATGGGTGGTTTACACGAACTACCCATTTTTATTTTCTATTGTTGCTAAATTCTTATGGAGCCCCACGCGCAAGCGCGTGGTACCACTTGGTGACACCGCCTTCGGCGGTGGAACTTAGTGGTACGATCCATCCTCCGTAGCAGTAGCAACTGCTACTGCGGAGGACGGGCATGCGCCGC
>Ga0210057_1006457_pt1 | contig 14572 bp, 11 predicted proteins | sample CryGeyCG2114_010_2_FD_183968 | JGI IMG/M metagenome (GOLD analysis project Ga0210057, IMG submission 183968) | Groundwater microbial communities from aquifer - Crystal Geyser CG10_big_fil_rev_8/21/14_0.10 (SPAdes) (version 2) | ecosystem: Environmental > Aquatic > Deep subsurface > Groundwater ... | reverse complement strand
ACAAAAAGAGGCCGCACCCGCCGCCTGCTCTGTCAGGAGCAGAAGCCAGCAAAAAAGTTTCCTTTTCCTTTTAGAAGAAAAAATCAGGCGCGCGCAAAATCAGAAATGCAGAGAAAATTTTTTTGCTGGCTGGCGAGCGTTAGCGAGCGGCGGCGGGGCGGCTTCCGCTTTCGGGGTCGTTTTCCCGCTCAAAGAAAGTTCGCGCGAAGTGTATAATTACAGCACCATGAACCACATTGGGTTCATGGCAAGCCATCGTTCCTGCCTGTCGGCAGGTAGGCGACAGGCTCACGATTTAAGTATTTACACGCTAGTTTGTGTTGGCCAGCTAAGCGAACTATGCTATAATATACCTATGGATCTTAAAAAACTTGTAGCGGATGTAAAAAAAATTGGTAGATTCAAAGACAGTAAACAGGCTAAAAGTGCCATTAACTCTGTTTTTTTGAGTCTGCGGCAAAGAAATGTTAATGAGGATGCGGGCGGTGTTAAAAATTTCTTTACTAGCGATTTAAGAAACCAGCTAAAATCACAAACCGCTTTTTCTGGTGTTCATACCTTTCTTTTTGCTTCGCCAAGCGAATTCTCTTCTATTTTGCTTGCTAACCTGCGTGTTAGGGTTCAGTGTTCCTTTGAGGATGTCTGCGACAGCCAAGAGATTTTGAGTAATGTTTTTTACGGGTTAAAGCAACAGTTGACAACAGAGGAATCCGTTGCCGTAGCCGAGGAAATAGGTGATGGGGAACTGGAGAAACTTTGGCGTGACGCTTAGCTGTTTAACACTCCTTACTTTTCTTTTTTGGTATTAAATTGTTTCCAAATGCTTTTAACGAATGATGCCAAAAAGCGGGGTTTGTCCAGTTTGCGCTTTGGCTGCTGTCAAAATCCAGTAAGTGCCCTGCCAATTTTTTACCCGCCATTATAAAAAATTTAATGTCTTCAATTGACCTAATTGACATTATTTTTCTTAAAATAAATCTGGGCGTTAAGAAAGAGCTATACAACTCTTGCGTTAGCTGCATAATCTGCTCTTGGCTGATAGGCGATTTCATCACTGGCTGGCGCATATCATAGTCTTCGTAGTCCTGGGTTAGCAACCAATCTTTTTCTCGGCATTCTTTCCATAGCGGCGTTCCTGGATAGGGCACTACAACGGTAGCCTGCATCGTGTGAAAGTACCCTTTGTTAAAGCACTCTCTAGCTAGATTGATGGTATTTTTTGCTTCTTGGTATGTTTCCCATGGATAGCCAATCATTACGGTAGCGTGGACCTGCAATCCAGCGTCAGAGGCCATTTTAGCCCCTTGCGCGATCTGCTCTACCTTTTGCCCTTTGTTTACACGGTCAAGAGTTGCTTGATTGCCGCTCTCCATTCCATACAAGACCATTCTAAATCCAGCTTGTTTCATAAGTTGGCAATCTTGGCTCGTTAGGGCGTCAAAACGCATATTACATCCTAGCGTTACTTTTTTGTTGTAGCCGGATTTTATCATTAACTGGCAGAAATCTTTTAATTTCTGCCCAACAAAAAGAGTGCCGGCGTCATCAAAAATCTCCTTGAATTTATACTTATCGGTCAAATACTTAACTTCATCAAACAATCTTTGAGCGCTAAAGCTACGGTAGCTGCCAAAGGGATTAAGCGTGTGCGCCCAGACGCAAAAAGTGCATTTTCCCCACCAACAATCCCGGCCTGAATAGACATAGGTTCCTGGTTTATACTTAAAATTGCCGTTATCGTAGGCGTAAAGTTGCCACTGCGTTAAATCGCGGTCAATAAAAGGCAGTTCGTCAAGATCGTGCGCCAGAGAAGCTGGTCCGGAGTTAGCTATTTGTTCCCCCATCTTCAAAGAAAAGAAAGAAGGATTTTCGTGTTTTATTGCCTGATCCGATTTTCTCCAGTAAACCCCACCTTCAAGATTCTGATTATTATTTATGTGATTGAGAAGATTAACAGCCACAAAATCGTAATCGCCGCCGATTATTACATAATCCACAAGGCTATTTTCAAAAGACTCGTAGGGAAAGACGGTTACATGATCGCCTACCAAAACGATTTTTAAGTTTGGGGCAGCCGTTTTTAGTTTATTGATGATTTTCCAGTGTTTCTTTACTACCGGCGCCTTAGTTTCTAAAATTAAAAAATCGGGAGCCAGCTCTAGGAGCTCTTTTTCCCATGCCTCGTAACTCTTTTTTTGAGCAACTCCATCCATCCAATTTACTCTATAACCAGCCCATTGCAACATAGTGGCCGCAAAAGCCGGTATCATTGGGTAAATATAGGTAGGGTTGTTAAAATACTGAAATTGCCTATTTTGCGATAACAGAGGAGTTCCTTTTTGACTATTGATAGGCGGGTATCCAACAACTATTTTTATTTGATTCATAAGCTATGTATATTTGATAATTTTAGCAGATAATTCTGTTAACAGCACCTTTTTGTATTTTGTCTTACAGTTTTATGTTAAATATGCTTAAATAGAATATATGAAACTAATTGTCACCGCTGGTGGACAAGGAACAAAACTTTGGCCTTATAGCCGCGAAAGCTTTCCTAAACAGTTTCAAAACATTATTAGCGATCAATCCTTGTTTTGCGACACAATAAACACTCTACAAAAAAGATTTAACCCGCGAGACATTATCATCTCCACCAAAAACAAATACGCTGGTATTGTTAGCCGGCAAGCGCCAAATATCCCTAAAGAAAATTATTTTTTGGAACCGGATTTTGCCAAAAATAGAGGCCCGGGTGAGGGTTTTGCTTTTGTGATGATGACTGTTAAATATCCAACCGAACCCTTTATGCTAATTCAGCCGGATTGTATAAGACAGCCGGAAGAGTCGTTCTTGGACATGATTGGCGAGGCCGAAAAGCTGGTCGTTAGCGATAAGAAGATGGTGACAGGAGGAATTAAAGCCGCTTATCCCATTATGGGTATTGATTACATTAAGCTAGGCGAAAAGTTAGATATCTCCAGTAATCTCCAAATATATAGAGTTGACAGTTTTATACCAAGAGCGGACGATTTTGAAAAAACAAAAGAATTGATCAAAGATTCCCGCGTCGCCACTCATAGCAATCATGTGTGTTGGTACGCGGAATTGGCTTTGGAGGCGTACAAAAATCACAGGCAAGACTGGCATCAAGCATTAATGAAGATAAGGGATATTATTGTTAGCGGCGGCCCCCAATCCGCGATTGATGAAATCTATTCAACCATGGCTTCCGGGGCGACCGAGGAAGTAACCAAACATATATTTCCCGATGCCTACATTATTTTGCTTCCCTTTAGATGGACGGATATAGGTACCTGGAATTCTTTGTACGAATTTTTTTCCAAAAACGGAGAGGTTTATCAAGATGGCAAAAATATTGTGGCGCTTAATTCTAAAGAGAGTATTGTTAAGTGCGCCAACAACAAAAAGATTATTGCCGCCTACGGACTGGAAGATCTAGTTGTTATTGATACAAATGATGCTTTACTGATAATACCAAAGAGCAAAGCTGACAAGGTGGGAGATTTGTTAAAAGAAGTAAAAGAACGAGGAATGGCTAATTTTTTGTAGCCAGCCCCATTACGCCTTGTTCCCGAATAAAGTTAATAAAACCTTTCATAATTTAGCATGACAAACAATTTCCCAACTGGCGGAGGGAGTGGGATTTGAACCCACGATGCCTTGCGGCATACGCGCTCTCCAAGCGCGCGCACTCGGCCACTATGCGATCCCTCCGTAACATTATTAAAAATAATCTATAGAACAAAATTAACACGCTCTCCAACCCCGTCCCGCCGCGGCGGGAGGACTCGGCCACCCTGCCTGCCGGCAGGCAGGTATGCGATCCCTCTGCGATAGTGGATAAGCTAATTTTCAACCTTTATTTTACCATTAATTTTAATACAATTCTTGCTGATTGATTGGCTATTTCTCTCTTTCGCTTAAGAGAGTCTCAAAGAATCTTAACCGAATGAGATTCTTCAGGCGGACGAGGATCCGGTGAAGATTCTTCGCCGCGCTCCTACCAAAGGCCCACCATATGCCCTCCAGAGGCAGGTAAGCGGGTAAACGGGTAGGCAGAATGACGAGGAGAAGTCAGAATAACATGGAGTATTCAGGAAAGCAGTATTAAAATACTCTTTCACTAAAACGGCGAAGCAGTTTAGCAAGCTTGGAGGCGATAAAAACCGGCAGTCCCAGCAAAATAAGCCAAAAGATTATGGCGACTTGAAGGCTGTACAACCCAAAAAATTCTCTCATTAAGTAATGGTTTAGAATAATGGAGGAAACTATAAATAAACCAAGGAAAACCTGGTTTTTGCGGTTAGATTTTATTTTGCGCCAAAAATCTGCCAACAACATAAATATACTTGCCGGCAGGAAGGACAAAATAATTTAGGTTAGTTATTATATAGCTTTTTGAGGGTTTTGGCAAGTTGCTGACTTGTTAAAAATTGATTATTATTAGCGGTTCGTTCTTTGAATTCAAATCCGCCCTTTTCTAAAGATTTTTGGGAAATAACGACTCTTACAGGTATTCCGATTAGATCAGCATCGTTAAACTTTACTCCAGCCGACTCTTCCCGATCATCCCAAAGGACTTGCCAGCCATCTTCTTCTAAATAGTCATATAATTGGCTTGCTTCCCGCTTTATTTTTTCGTCTGTTCCCAAAGAAACAAGATGAACTTGAAAAGGAGTTATTTCCTTGGGCCACACTATTCCCTTTTCATCATGGCTAGCCTCCACCGCGCAGGCCATGGCCCGGCCAATGCCAATACCGTAAGAACCATTCCACATAGCTTTTTCTTGGCCATCCATATCTACAAACATTCCTTTCAGAGGCCGTGTGTAAAAATGATCAAGCTGAAATATATGGCCAAATTCAATACCTCGGTCCGCTTTTAGAACGCCTTTTTGGCATTCGGGGCAACTGTCCCTATTTTGCGCTTGAGCAATTGGAGCGATTTTTTCTACGCTAAAATCTCGGCCAAGGTTAGCGTTAATCAAATCAACATCTTCTCTATTTGCGCCGGTAACCAAATTCTTAGCCAATTCTAAAGCGCTGTCGCCAAAAAAGCGAACTTTTCCTTGTAAAACCTGGCCAACCGGAGAGGCGTACCCTCTTGTTGTTCCCAATTGTTTTAGCTCTTGCTCGGTGGCTGGGGTTAGCTCATCAAGACTAATTCCAACAGACTCGGCTAAAGCGGCCTCGTTGACTTGATGGTCGCCCAAAACTAAAGCCCCGATATATTCTCCCGAGGCTTTTTTGTAAATAACACAGTTTAGGACTTGATTTAGATTGATCTTGTGAAAACCTGCTTCTTGTTGAGCAGTAACAGTATTAGGAGCGAGAACTTCGGCAAGCGGTTTTTCTTCCTCCTTTGAGTTTATATCTTGTCTCAAGAATTGGGCGGCTTCGGCATTGGCGGTGTAACCGCAGGAGCCGCAGCGAATAATTGTGTCTTCGCCGTTAGATGTTAGGTAAAAAAACTCATGGCAGGTTTTCCCCCCAATCGCGCCGCTTATTGCTTGCGCCATCACAACGGGGATAGATAATCTTTCGGCAATACGCATGTAAGCTTGTTTCATTTGCTCGTATACTTGTTCCAGCGATTCTTTGGTGGCGCAAAAACTGTACGCGTCTTTCATGGTGAATTCTCGCACTCGCACTAATCCTCCTCTAGCCCGCAGTTCGTCGCGGAATTTTTCGCTAAACTGATGAATAACGATTGGCAAGTCTTTGTAAGAAGGGTTAAATTTGTTCACTAGGTCAACCATTACTCCCTCGGCGGTAGCACCAAGAGCAAATTCGCTCCCGCGCCGGTCTTTTATTCTCATTAATCCCTGCCCAAAAGCTTTATCTCGATTGGTGGCTTCCCATAATTCTATGGGATGAAGGGTGGGGGTGCTTACTCGCTGTGAGCCAATTCTTTCCATTTCTTGATCAATTATTTTAATTATTTTCTCTTTTACCAGCTGACCGAGAGGCAAAAAACTGTAGCGCCCGGCGGACAAATCTCTAATGTAACCGGCTTGATGAAGCAATTTATGGCTGGCAAGAGTGGCTTCGGCTGGGGCATTGCGGACGGTTTTACCAAAAAGCTGTGAGTAAAGCATACCGCTTTAGTATAAAATATAAGGTGAAAAGTATAAAGATACAAAGTTTATGAATAATAACTCTCAAATTATTTTGGCCGACAAGCCTTGTGGAATGACTAGTCATGATGTGGTTGACTATTATCGAAAAAAACTAGGCATAAAAAAAGTCGGCCACGCGGGAACTCTTGATCCTTTAGCTACCGGCCTGCTGATTATACTGGCTGGCAATGCTGCAAAACAACAGTCGAACTTTATGAAGCTGGATAAGGAGTATGAAGCCACGGTAACTTTTGGTCAAGAGCGAGACAGCTATGATTCACAGGGAGAAATAATAGCGGAGTGCCCAATAGATAAACTAGGCCAGCTTAGCGAAGAGAAGGTTAAGAAAGAGCTAGTTGGTTTTACTGGTTTAATAAAGCAAACTGTTCCGGCGTACTCGGCCGTTAAGTTTAAAGGCAAAAAACTTTATGAATACGCGCGCGCCGGCCAGAGTGATGAACTTGTTTTGCCAACGAGAAAGGTTACAATAACTCGAATTGATCTTCTTGAGTTTTGTCCTTTGATCGAAGGTTCGTTACCCTGGGCTAAGTTGAGAATTGCCTGTTCTTCAGGAACTTATATTCGTTCTTTGGCCCATGATTTAGGTAACAAACTGGATGTTTACGGTTACATTAGCCAATTAAGAAGAACAAAGATTGGCGGCTATAGCGTTGACCAGTCGGAAGAAGTAAAAGCCGCTTAGCGTAGGCCAAGCGGCACAGTCAATTAGAAAATTGCCAGGTAACATCTAATGTAATAATCTGTCCAAGGAGTAAGTTTTAAGCCAAGGGTGAGAGAAACATCAAACCATCCCCAATTGGTTAACTCACTGCCTTTAAACTGTCCAGACCACCTTTTAACTACATAGCAAATTCCCAAGCCTGTATTTGCATTTGTGGCTGTTGATAACATAACGCCTCTATGAAAATGAAAAACTGCCAGCGGTTGTGGTAAAAACGCTTTTACCGTATACCCTGTTTCTTCCCCGATCTCTCTTCGCAGGGCAGCCTCTACGCTTTCGCACGGCTCGATTTTTCCACCAGGAAGGTCAAAGAACCCTGGGTAGATTTTCGCTTGGATGGGGTGTTTACCCAAGAGGACACAACCACCTTCTACAAGAAGACCGCTGACAAAAGGCACCACTAACTCCGTTTCCATTTTTCTCTCCTTATTCGATTACTTGAACAATTGTTCCTGGGTTACCTTTAGTGGCCATAAGTTGACTAGCACCTTCCGGCAATACTGGGCCGGTCCAATCAAAAAGCCATTCCGCATCGCTTGGTTCAAGGTTGATGCATCCATGCGAGCGAACCTGACCAAAATCGTGGTGCCAATAAGCGCCGCCTCTTTTTTCTTTTATACTACCAGCTTTAATCAAAACTGGCAAACTACAATGATGAATAAATGCTGGGTATTATCAACCTGTTGGTTCAAGCCTATTGTCATTCTGAACCCGCCAAAGGCGGGTAGAATCTCCTTCGGATGGGATCCTTCGTCGCTAACGCTTCTCAGGATGACAGGTTACGCTACAGAATGACAGGGAAGCGTCGTCATTCTGAACCCGCCAAAGGCGGGTGAAGAATCCCCCTATGAGCAGATTCCGAAGAGGATGACGGGAGTGGTTTCTTCGTCATTCTGAAGGAGCGAACAGCGACTGAAGAATCCCCTCTTCGATTTCCTGATGAGATCCTTCGTCCCGCCAAAGGCGGGACTCAGGATGACGAAGGCTTTGCCTTAGGATGACGGGTTTCACATCAGGATGACGGTGCCAGTTTACATCACCCTAAATACTGCCGGTGGAAAGATCAATTTATCCTTGCTAAAATTTATACGCCTAAGGGCCGGTAGCTCAACGGTAGAGCAGTTGCCTCTTAAGCAATTGGTTATGGGTTCAAATCCCGTCCGGCTCACCATTTTTAAATTAGTTTTGTAACTTATGGATCAAAACAATGTAACAAAATCAATTAACATTGCGGATTTGGTGGAAAAATTTCCTAACGCCGCCAAAATTTTAATGGATGAGGGTATTGGCTGCTTAGGTTGCGCGATTGCCCATCAGGAAACACTGGAACAAGGGTTGTCTGCTCATGGTAAATCAGCCGACGAAGTAGATCGCATAGCAGCAGCCATCAATAAAGCCATCGCTGAAGGTACAAATGCCAGTTAACTTTGGCTTTTCCACAGCCCGTGTAAATTACAGTAAGCGCGGGCAATGATTTGTTCATCCGCGCTATTAACCAGGAATTCAGCTTGAGGCAACTGGTTTGGTTGAAGATATTTTTGGTAGGTTATTTCGCCAACTGTTAGCTCAATCCATTCAATATAATGAGCCTCTTCCATAGGATGGGCAACGGAGCCAACTTTTACCAAATAACCGTCTGCGCTTTTTTCAATAACCGGCATATGTTTTTCCTGACTAGCATCTTGAGAATCTTCTTCCATTAGGTTCATAGGCTGTCCACAGCATATCAGCTCACCTACTCCGGTGTGAACAACCTTAATAACATTTCCGCAAATTGCGCATTTGTAAATTTGATTGAGTTGAGTCATAAAATTTTTTGCTCAATGGTGATGGTCATCAATTGGACTGGATAACTTTATATTTTTAGGAGTTAATCGTCTCCTCAATCCTTAATAGCCGGTTATACTTGGCCACCCGTTCTCCCCTATCCGGACCGCCGAATTTGCATTGCCAAGAGCCGGAACCAACTACCAAATCAGCGATCATATCATCATTCGTTTCACCGCCGCGATGGGAAATGACTGTTGTTAAGCCGGCTTGATGAGAAAGAGTTATTGCTTTGATTGTTTCGGTAACAGTGCCGATTTGATTTAGTTTGATTAAAACACTATTGCAGGATTTCTGCTGAATGGCTTTTTGAATCCGCTCCGTGTTAGTGGTAAGCAAGTCATCCCCAATTATTTGGTGGTCCTTGCCCAGTTGTTGGGTAAACCAAGTCCACTCTTCCCAGTCCTCTTCAGCGTGAATGTCTTCCAGTGACCAAATTGGATATTTTTTTGTCCAACCAATAACTTTTTCGCTCCACGAACGGCTGGTAAGTTCAATATGGCCCTCGCTGCGTAAAATGTATTTACCGCCCTGAAAAAATGAAGAAGAGGCGGCATCTACACCTAATAAAATTTGGTCAACCATTTTGTAGCCGGAACCCTCAATCGCTTGAATCATAAGTTCAAAAGCCTCATCATTTGATTTAATTTCTCTTGGGCAAAATGCTCCTTCAAAACCTACACCGGTAGCGTAACCTCGGTCAGAGAGTATTTTTTCCAGGCTGTAAAAAATTTCTCCACCGGCCCGAAGCATTTCGGAAAAACTTTCAAAAGCTTCTTTCTGGGGAATTATAAAATATTCTTGAAGATCAGTAGCCCAGTTGCCATGCTTTCCGCCTTCAAGAACTAGAATTTGAGGTTGGGGTAGGGAGAACTTGGCGTTGTTGGATAATTGACCAAAATACTGATAAAGAGGAATTTTTTGACTGCGAGCCGCCGCGCGGCAAACAGCCATAGATACCCCAATTAAAGCATTGCCGCCTAAACGGCTTTTATTCGGTGCGCCGTCCAACTCAATAAGGGTTTGATCAATCAAAGTTTGATCACCGGCATCCATTCCCCGCAAGACATTGTTTATTTCACCCTTAATATTTTCCACCGCTGTTAAAACTCCCCTTCCCAAGTAACGGTCCTGGTCGCCATCCCGCAGTTCTACTGCTTCGGTAGCACCGGTAGAAGCGCCGGAAGGTACTTGTCCCAGCGCCCTTGTCCCATCATCTAGACAAACTTCCGCTTCAACAGTTGGATGACCTCTGGAATCTAAAATCTCTCTTGCGATAACATTAGCAATGTTCATAGATTACTTGCCATTTTGCAAAGTTTGTAAAAACTCCTGGTTACTTTTGGTTTTTTTGAGCCGATCAATAACAATTGAGGTGGCTTCGTTACGGTCAAGCAGGTCAACCATCCGTCTTAAAGTAACAACTCGGTCATAAGTTTCTTTATCAAAAAGCAACTCTTCGTGACGGGTGCCGGAACGGACAATGTCAATTGACGGGTAGATTCTTCGTTCCGCTAAACTTCGGTCCAGGTGAAGCTCCATGTTGCCGGTGCCTTTAAACTCTTCATAAATAAGATCATCCATCTTGGAACCAGTATCAACAAGAGCGGTAGCTAAAATCGTGAGCGAACCGCCCTCTTCAAAATTTCTAGCGGCGCCAAAGAAGTGTTTGGGTGGGTAGAGCGCTACCGGATCAACCCCGCCTGATAGAGTTCTTCCGGAAGGGGGAACAACATTGTTGTAGGCTCTTGCCAGCCGAGTGACGGAATCCATCAAAATAACTACATCCTTGCCCATTTCGGCCATTCTTTTGGCTTTTTCCAAACAAAGTTCGGCGGTGCGGGTGTGGTTTTCCGCCGGCTCATCAAAGTTGCTGGAAAATATCTCACCTTTAACGCTTCTACTCATGTCGGTTACCTCCTCCGGTCGTTCACCAATTAAGGCAACCAATAAAGGAATATCCGGATGGTTATCGGTTATTCCATTGGCAATGTCCTTTAAAAGCCATGTTTTTCCTGCTTTTGGCGGGGCAACGATCATGCCTCGCTGACCCTTGCCAATCGGGGCGCATAAATCAATTAGTCGATTGGTAGTTTTATCACTGCCATTTTCTAATTTTAGCCATGAATCAGGAAATATTGGGGTCAACTTTTCAAAAATTGGCCTCTCGGCGGCTTTTTCCGGATCCATGTCCATTACTTTTTCTATTTTTAGCAGTGATAAAAAACGCTCGTTATCTTTCGGTAAGCGTGCCAATCCAGTAATAGTGTCACCTTTTCTTAAACTAAAGCGTCTGATCTGGCTCAAAGAAACATAGGCACCAGTTGGATACCCAAGTTCCTTGGTGTCAATAAATTCCTTTGGTAAAGTAATTACTCCAAAGTCGCCAAGAATTGAAAGGGCGCCGCTAATTTCCACGGTTTCTTCTGTCTCGTCTCGTGCTTGGCGATAATAAGCCGGCTCATCCTGAACCGACCTTCGCGTTCTACTCGCACCTATTCGGTCATTAGAATTGGAGTCCGAACGGTAATGAGGTTTAGCTCTTAAGTCCCGTTTTTGCACTGGACTGACATTGCTCGCGTCTGAATTTTGGGGCATAGGAATTCTGCCTGTAAATTAAGTTAATCTTTGGAGATTATGAAAAAAGAAAAAACCAGCGAAAACAGCATTAGATTCAAATTTTGATAAGAACCACAAGAAGAAGGAATTATTTGAGCTTGTTAATTACTAAAAGGAGCCTTCTTTGATTACATGTTCGTCACTCGGGTGGGGAGGTAGTCACTGCCCCCAACTGCCTCCCCGCCCTAGGGATGAACGAATGTATAACTTTTTATTGGCAGGCTGGTTTGGAGTCGGGCGCCTGCCCTCCGCCCGACCCCAAATCAACCTGCCTGCTATATGTTTATCAAAGTATTTTTACATTATCAATAGGTAATTTATTTTGTCAATAGCCTAGATTAAATTCGTTAATGGCGCCTCCGGAGAGACTTGAACTCCCAACATCCTGTTCCGAAGACAGGCGCTCTATCCATTGAGCCACGGAGGCAACATTAAGTATATTCTAGCATAAAAAAAGCCTTAAACGGCAGCGAGCGCCGTTTAAGGCTGAATTAATTAGCGACCCTCCAATATTTCTACATTAATTTGTGGACCGGTTTCCCATTGGGCAAAAACCGGAAGAAACTTTCCTAAGTATTCTTTCACCGCTAATTGAAGAATGTTGCTATCTTTCGAATAGTCAAATTCACGGCATACTTTGTACGCCATCGCAATTATCAATGTTCTTAATTGAGGCCACAGCCCAGCCGACCCGTTTTTACCGCAATCTACTAGAACTTTCAGCCCCCGAAGGCTAAAAAAATCTCCATTGACCGGAGCAGGAAATTTCACCGATACCCGCTTTAATGGGTACTTGACTAGACTTTGCTCTCTCAAAAGGGCAGGTACTCCCAACACATATTCTAGCTTGAGTGGGAAAAACCAATGGCCGGCTTCCTCGTCCCATTGAAGGCTAAACCAAGCGTGCGGAAAAATTAGCTGGCATATTGGTTCAGAAATTTCCGCGACTCCGGTTTTTATATCGTAACGAGGCGAGCCGCAGATCCTTTGACGCTGCAGCCAGTCTTTAACAAATTCGTGCGTTCCTTGGTCCCCTTGGTAGGGAATGGCGACCGAGTAAGTAATCTCTCTTAACAAATTGCCAATGTCCAGAATATGGGCATGGCTAGGAAAAAAGCTGCTGTTTTGTCGGGGGTACAAAACTCCTTGCACCCTTTCCTTTAGCCAAGAAACTGTTTCATCGAATGTCACATCATCATTATTTGGGAATTCCATAAACACCATGTCAGACGATTTGAACTCCAACATGGCGGCGGCGTTTGGGTCGAGTTCTGAAGGCAGGGTAAACAGTAACCCTAAATTATTTTCTATCCCAAGAAAGTCCTGGTAATCCAGACGTGTCATTGACACATCGCAAAAGTATCTTTGGAATATCTCAATATTTCTTGCCAGCGGTTCTCCTAAAACGCAGTAATACTTTCTCCCCGCTCGCGCCCCTGCTTCTAGCGCTATTTTCACTTTGGCCAAATCTCGTGGCGGAACAGCAAAAATTAGACGAGATCCAGAGTTACTTTGGAAGACATTTGCAAGCCGATCTAGCGAATCCTCTTCTCTTAAACCATATCCAGGTTTGTCAGCGGCGGTAGCATCAAAAACCACGGCAGTCGCCTGACTAGGCAGCCTCTCAAATTGAGCAAAGTCGCCGGTAAGAAACACCGACCAACCTTGGTTTAGATGGCTGATTAGAACACCCGCTGATCCCAAAGTTGTGTGTACGGTGGGATATCCGGTTATCAACACTGGCTCATCTTTTTTAGGGCAAACTAGAGCTGGTTGATAAGGTTCCAGCGCGAGAAACCGTCCTCCAGCAATGAATTGAGCAATGGTCGGTACTCTGCCAAGTTGGCTCTTTAAAAACTCAATCGTAGAAGGCAGTCCGACAATTTGTACTCGGGGGGATAAATTGACAACTGCCTTTGTCCCTGGTTTTAGAAACGATTGCAGAAACCATTCAATTCCACCGATATGGTCGCCATGAATATGAGTAACAACAATAGCCTCAATCACGATGTTTACAAGAGTGGCCAGCGCGTTAATGTCAGGAATTATTCTTGTGCTTTGGTCAATATATCCCATGCCAAAATCCACAAGAATTATATGCATTTTGGCATCCTTTCCCCACCAACCAAGCGCGCTGCACTGGGCGCCGCCAGCTTTGCCTGTGTCTCCAAGAAAAAGGAGATGAAAACTTTTATTTATTTGTGGCATCTCTTCTCTCCCAACTATAAGTTTGAGCATGATTATCGTTCACCACGGCAAGATATACAATACATAACATATATGTAACATCAACTTAAATAGAAATTGCCTTTTCCTGCTAATTATGCTATAAACTTATAATTGGCAGGATTAATTTGTTAGGCAAAGATAAGGAGAAGGAAATGGGCGGTGTGTGTCAGGGCACCGTTAAATGGTTCAACGAAGGGAAGGGATATGGCTTTATTGCTCGGGAAAACGAGGGAGATTTGTTTTTCCATGTTAGTTCATTTCAAAAAGAAGGAAGGAAGCTAGCGAGTTCACCGCCAGTTTGGTTTACTGTCGGCGCTAATCCAAGAGGCCCGTGTGCCGAAAAAGTGTGGTTTCACGAACCTAGTTTGGAGGAGATTTCTCCAGATGTTTCCCAATCTTCTGAAAACCAAAGCCCGCCCCCTTCTTTTGCCAGTATTCCCAATCAAGAAATTGCTGCGAAGGAAGAAGCGGCAAATGAGCCCATGATCTGCGGGGGAACTGTTATCAGCTGGAATAAATATCGTGGGTTTGGGCTAGTTGTGTGTGATAGATATGGCACAATTTTTGCCCACCACTCTCAAATCATAGGTGAGAACAGAACCGCTCTTAATGTTGGCGAAGAAGTTAGTTTTATTGCGAGATATAATTCTAGTAAAGACCGCTGGGAAGCCAAACAAATCGGTGGTCCACAGAGAGAAGAATTGTGCGATTCTCCGCCGGAGTGTTTGGTTTGTACACTTGTTTTTAAGTCTGGTGGTAATATTTTCGCTTCTCCCGACAATGGGTATGCTGGCTCATGGCCAAAGATCCCAGATTGTTTTTTGAGTTTGCCAGAAAATGGGGTGGATTTTAATGGACTAAAGGTTAGTGTTATTCTTGGCAAGGATGGAGTGGTCGCCTCGGCACAGATGGTAGCGTAGACATCGCAGTTTAAAAGTATGTAGTTTGTCATTCCGAATTTATTTCGGAATCTTACTGGGTATTAGATCCTGAAACAAGTTCAGGATGACAAAAT
>Ga0210057_1006456_pt1 | contig 14577 bp, 13 predicted proteins | sample CryGeyCG2114_010_2_FD_183968 | JGI IMG/M metagenome (GOLD analysis project Ga0210057, IMG submission 183968) | Groundwater microbial communities from aquifer - Crystal Geyser CG10_big_fil_rev_8/21/14_0.10 (SPAdes) (version 2) | ecosystem: Environmental > Aquatic > Deep subsurface > Groundwater ... | reverse complement strand
CGCAGGATCGTTCCCAATATAATTTCTGATAGTGGGACCATACTCGGACCATTTTTTGCAAGAGACGGTCTGAGTTCCTCCACCGCTACATCTGTAGATAGAGATGGGGTCCCCACCGGGCCCTGTGATTTCACTATCAAAAGAACATGCATAGCCGGTATTATAGAGTATTTTAGCCCCCGGACACTCATCAGTAGAATTGACCTGAGCATTCACCCTTTCTGGGGGAACCCCTGATATAAAATAGATCCCCAAAACCAAAAGAGATGAGATTAGTATTATTCCTCCATATTTCCAACTCATGTTATCTATAATCTAATTTTCTATATCAATTATATCACAATAAATAACTAAAGAACGTCTAATTTTCAAAAATAATTGTAGAAGTTGTGTATATAAAAACTTCATATAGTTGGTTGTTGGGGCCGGCGCAGAAGCGCCGACCCCAACAACACCCGATCCTCACCGACTAGACAGAGCCAGCTATCCCATACCAGAAGGAGGCTTGCCCTGGCTTAGTCGGGACCAGACCGGAGCCCTCTAGATATCTGGCGATAGCTTCGCTGTCGAATGGGCATTCGATTTCATTTCCTGCCCAACCCACACAGGTGCTGGCCGTCGAAACGAAGAATACGTATTGACGACCGATCACCAGCCCCTCAAGAAGCTTTTCCTTCGACATCTCACTCATGTAATACGTTGTTTGGTCCGTGTTACTGAAAGATGGGCCGAAGGGAAGTTCCCCACTGACACTGGTATTTATCGCCGTCAGGATCCTGTGTTTCGATGCATTGATGAAGAAACGAAAAATCGCATCTTCACCGTAGTGCTCACCGAAACAGAAGTCGGCGTAGGACCAGGTCACAGGTTGTCCGTCGTAGTCGAAAGTGACTTCGCCGTAATCAACTAGGATCCCCGAGAGGTTTACGGTAGAAGCCCCGTCGGGATGGCCCTCCCAGATCTTCCCAAGGGGAGCTGGGAACGACCCATCAAACGTATACCGCCTCTCAACCTCCATCCCGCAGACAAAGTCATTGGGCTTGAGGACGAGTTCGCTCGGGATGGTCGTTGTGGTGCTGGTTGTCTCTGGAGAACAGGTCCTCAGGGCAGAACAAGCAACTCTGACCATCTCGACGGCGTTCTCCGCGGTCGCCCGGTCGTTGGGGTGGATGGTGCTTTCGACACCAACCCACTCCTTGACCAAGGATCCATCTGCATCGAGGATCCGCACTGCGGGACGTTCTCCCTCTGTGCGAACCTCGATAGGGATTTCTCCTCTGGCAAGCTCTTCCAGCCGAGACACGAGATCATCACAGCCCTCACAGGTTTCTGGTGCAAGCACAAGAATGCCCGTGATTAGAGGCTCGGTGGTCGTCGTTGTCGTCGGTGCCACGGTTGTGGTCGTCGAGCTCGTTGTCGTTGTCGGCGCCACAGTTGTGGTCGTCGTAGAACCCTGGCTATCAGCACATGAGCTGATGACCAGAGTGATAGCGATAAGGATTAGCATCCTCTTCGTCATTTTGATCACCCTCTCTTTAGTTGGAAAAGATCAAATAAGGTGAGCCATAGGCTCAACTTGGCATTAAAATACCACAGATTATTGTATTGGTCAAATAAAGACTATTCTAAGCTGAAGTAGTCTGAGAGATTTGCTTCTGCAAAGTAAATTACTAAATTGGAGTTGGTGTCTGCGTCTATTGGATCTCCCCCTCCTTGGAGCAAGGCTATCTCGTCACCACCTTCAATAATAGTTCCACTCTTATAGGCTGGTGAGTGCAGTCCTACGAATTTGAAGAATATAGATGTATCAATAACCCCAACCGCACCTCTATTAAACCTATCCTCATTCTCTTCAAAAAAACCTCCATCAAATGGGGAATATATCTTTGTCCCTCCTGGAAGGTTAAAAGCCATAGCGGGCTGACCGTCATAGACTATAGGGGTTCCCTTATCACAGTTTCTTCTTTCTAAGACCTTACAGTCTTTAACAAAGAGACCTGAGTAGTAGAGGGCAGCCACAATGGCAAGAGAAGCAATAACGACTGCACCTATAACCAGCCACATCGTTATGTTCTTTTTCTTTGCTGGGGTTATAGGCATCTGATCCATTTCCTAAATTATACCAAATCTAGTTCTTCTTTTGTTTAGAATGTCTTGATTTGGGGGTAACCCAGAAACCAAGCCTCCATCTTCCACCAAGCAGTAGTCTGGTTTGGGCCTCTGTAGCTGGAACAGAGCCCAGAAGAATCATAGTAAATGGAAGTAAGATCCATTGGGCTAAGTAAAGAAAGTAGTGATACCACTTAAACCACTTTGGCTTTGGGGGAAGAAGAATAATTCCCAAGATAGCTGATACAGCAATACCGATTGAGGCAAAGCTTAGAATATTCTGAGTAACCCTTGGAAGGTTAAAAGAGAGAAGACTCTCATTGAAAGCATCTCCTCCAAGGAAAAGAGGAAGCCAGCCGAGGGCGAAGATAAGGATTGAGTTAGTAGCCCATGAATGAAAAGATTCGATAGTGTAAAAACTCCAAAAAAGTTTCTTCCTTAAGGCTATCTTCTTGTTTTTAATAAAGCTTGATACAAGAAAAGAGATATTCTCAGATCCCCAAGCCCATCTTCTTTGTTGTTTGTATATATTAACCATTGTCTTCCAGAAGCTTGGTACGACATTGGCATCCATAGAGACTGGATAGTGAAGAGGGACAACTCTCCAGTGGCCATCGTAATGGGTAAAGAGTTGCCAGAAGATCCTTGAGTCCTCTGAAACAATGTCTTTGTGCCAAAAACCAATCTCGACCAAGGCCTTAAATGGCATTGCATGACTTGAGAAGGTTGTTAATTGCTCCTGTCTGGCTTGCTGGATCATCTGCCAGAGACTGGCTGAAAAAGAAACTACCCTCGCAAAAGCTGGAGCCTCAAGAATATTGTTATTAAAAAGTGGAATTGGCTGATAGCTAGCCCTATCTCTATCCTCTGCTGTTAGATAGGCTTCAGTTAATTTACCGAAGTATTCTTTGTAGATTTGGGTATCTACATCAAAGACTGATACAAGAATTTTCCCGTAATCTATACCAGCTTTATCTATAACCTCGTTTTGAGCTTCCTTCGCCATCCAAGCCTGATTAGATCCCTTACCAGGGATCTCTCCTTCAAGGTTCTTGGGGTGGTCTGTAACAAGGAGGGTATGAAACTTTGGTCCAAATTCCTCTCTTATTCTTCTCCCAACCTCAGCTGCATCTTGCCCGGCTCTCTCCTCTGTTCCCAAAACAACGATTAATTTGTCTAAAGGATAGTTCGCCTTTAATAGTTTCTCAAAAGTTTCTTTAACAACCTCATATGGCTCATCGTACATTGGGAAAAGAACCAGGTGATATATATCACTCCATCCATCAAGGTCCTTTACTCTGCCCAACCAGTCGATCTCCATGTTCTTCTTCATTATCCTAAAGGTATGTCCGAGATATGCCGAGAGGATGAGGGTTTTAAGGAACCAGTATATATCGAAGATGATAATGAATATGGCTACATATACAGGAAAGTATATAGAGCCCACTATCATTAAGATGAATGTTAGCCAAACAAGAGAACCAGGAACTATTTCAAGCCATCTGCGGAGAGTCATTATAAGTTTAGATTAGCCTGAGCTTTGATTTGATATTTCTTGGCCTTTCCTTTTTTATCTCTTGAAACATCATTGAGGTATCCCGCTACACCAATCATAGCAGCGTTGTCTCCTGAATATTTAAATTCTGATACATAAAATTCTTTGCCCATTTTCTTAACTTTCTTTTTAAGATTTTCTCTTAAGTGTTTGTTGGCTGCCACACCCCCAGCAAGTAAAACTGATTTTGCTCCAAACTCCTCCACTGCTCTCGCAGTCTTTTCAACTAGAACATCCGTAGCTGCCTTTTGAAATGAGGCTGCAAAGTTGGCTTTGAGTTTTGGAGTTAGTCTCTTCTCTCTTAAATAATACATGCTTGCAGTTTTGAGACCTGAGAAACTGAAATCATAGTTTTTCTGATCGAGCATTGGTCTTGGAAGCTTAATGGAGTCTTCGTCTCCCTTTTCTGCAAGACGCTGGATCTCTGGGCCCCCTGGATATGGCTCTCCGAGCATTCTGGCAACCTTATCATATGCCTCTCCAACTGCATCATCTCTAGTTTCGCCAATCTTTTTCCAGTCATCCAATTTTTTGAGGACTGTTAGGATGGTGTGTCCTCCGCTAACAACTAGGCCAATTGCTGGAAGAGGAATATTTCTGTCTTTGTCTGAAAGGGAAAGGAGGGGACTTAAGAGGTGTCCTTCAAGATGGTTAGCTCCGATTAGCTCAAGGTTATTCTCTTTAGCTATCTCTTTGGCATAGTTCACGCCTGTCCAAAGAGCTGGCTCAAGGCCAGGACCAACAGTAACTGCAATCTTATCAACTCCTTTCATATTACCTTCTCCAAAAAACTCCTTATATATTGTAGGTAGGTTTTTAAGGTGTTCTCTTCTGGCTAAGTTGGGAACAACTCCCCCAAATGGTCTATGAACATCTATCTGAGAAGAGATGATACTTTTCTTAACTTTGAATCTTGGTGATTTAATTCCACCCTTAGCCTCAATTAAGGCCATGGCAGTTTCGTCACAAGAGGTTTCTATTGCAAATATCTTCATTTCAAATCACTCTCGGGAACTATTTCCCCTGAGATCAATATCCTGAGCTTATCTAAGTTGAGATACTCCTTAGCTATTTGGCTTAGGTATTCTGGAGTTATTTCTTTTACTATATCCTCTATATCTTCTGGGGTATAGATACGACCACTAGACCTTATGTCGTCTACAGCCCATTCGTATCTATCGCTATTGCTATCCCATCTGTCGCGGTTAGCTTCTCTGATCTTTTGTTTATCTTCGCTAAGTGTTTCTTCTGAGACTCCCTCTTTTAGATATTCTTCTAAGGTTTCTCTGAAGATCCTTATCAGAGAATTTGCTGAGGATTTTGGAACATGGGAATCAAAGCCAATCAAACCAAATTCTTTATAAAAGCTAGCTGAGTAATCTAGGCCATATATCCCTTCGTTCCTAAGTTTTTCAAAAATGGGTCCATACTGCATGTCTACGAAGAGTCTGCAGACCTTGTTTAAACAGATTTTATTCTTTATATCCTCTGATGAACTGATTCCCGGGAAAATAAATTCTACATATGAACCTTTTATATTATCTATCTCTCTCTGAGAGATCTCTTTGGAGGTAAGTTTACAGTCTTCATATTTAAGTTCCTCTTCTGATTCGCTGAATCTTTTGTTTATGGCTTTGACTATCAGCAAGAGCTCTTCTTCGTTTAACCCATGTCCACCAATAACTAACCTTATCTTTCTTGCTTTAATCTCATTAAAACTTTTTTCTAATATTTTCAGGTTGGCTTCTCGAGCATTTTTAGTTTCATCCTCATATGACCTCGTATAAGGAGAGTCCTTGCCTAAAAGGAGCTCTGTATTACTCCAAAATGCTCTTGTGCTTCCTGAGTTAACTTTGGATTGAATTTCGTTTACAAGAGCTATTCTTTCTCTGTTTAAAATATCTTCTCGATCAAAATTTGGACTTGAGAGTATGTCTAAGAACTTAGATATATGTTTATCTAAATTCTTTTTTGAAGTTTCTAGGTATAGCTCTAGATATTCATTAGAAGTCCAACCATTTAAATAAACTTCTTTTTTTAGACAGTCGTCTAGCAAGCCAACAATATAGTGTTCTAAGAGATGGGTTATCCCCTCTTTACCCATTTCTTCTGAAGCATATCCAGAGTCAAATATAACGCTAACCTGAATTTTGTCAGTCTCTTTGGGCATGTCTATAAACCAAGAGTCTATTTTAGTATTAAGTTTTTGCATAAATTAGTTTGTTTGGGAGGGGGTCTAAGCCCCCTCCCAGTAGGCATCTACTTCCCCTGCCGGCGACGATTGTCACGATTGTGCTCCTCGGCACGAGGGTGACTGACGTTGCGTTCTCGACGACTGGTATCGCCGGATGATTTCTTTGAACCCTCAGACCACTGAGAGGGTTTACGATCCTTCTTGCCCAATGTGCTCACCTCCTGTATGTAAAGTCCGAGGCTCTAAGGGCCTCAGCTATGCTTAGTAAATCAAAGTAGGATACCTTGGTCAAGAATAGAAGTGTTGTTGGTTTTGTGACCCCAGGGGGAATCGAACCCCCATTTCCAGCGTGAAAGGCTAGCGTCCTGACCGTTAGACGATGGGGCCATATAGGCAACCTACAACTTATTATAAACCAGTTACTTTTTCAATCTAATAAAGAGGGTGGTAGCAAACATCCACTACCTATATATAATGGAAAATATGGATATAGATATGGACTCAAGGTTTGATTCTAAAAGAATCGAGCCTGAGATATATGAGAAGTGGGAGAAATCTGGCTTTTTCAATCCTGATAACCTAGAGAAGAAGGGCATTTCAAAGAAAAAGGCTGGTAAATTCTCTATGGTCTTGCCTCCACCTAATGTGACGGGAATTTTGCATATGGGTCACGCCATAGTTCTAACCATTGAAGATATAATGGTCCGTTTTAATAGGATGCTCGGGAAAAAGACTCTTTGGCTTCCCGGAGCAGACCATGCTGCAATTGCTACCCAATCCAAGGTGGAGAAGATCATATATAAGGAAAAGGGGTTGTCTCGACATGATCTGGGAAGAGAAAAGCTTCTTAAAGAGGTTGGCGAGTTCGCCAAAGAGAGCAAGGAGACCATAATCTCACAAACAAGAAGGATGGGGGCATCACTCGATTGGAGTCGAGAAGCATATACCCTTGATGAAGAAAGAAGCTTCTCAGTCAAAACTGTTTTTAAAAAGATGTATGAGGATGGCCTTATATATAGAGGCTATCGTGTAGTTAATTGGGACCCTAAGGGGCAAACCACAATTTCTGATGATGAGGTTGTCCATGAAGAAAGGATCGGAAAGCTCTATACATTTAAATATTCGAAAGACTTCCCTATTTCAATTGCCACAACTAGACCAGAAACAAAACTTGGAGATACAGCTGTTGCGGTTAATCCAAAGGATGCAAGATACAAAAAGTATGTTGGAAAAACTTTTGATGTTGAGTTCATGGGAGAAGAGCTTCAGATAAAGATTATTGCAGATAGACATATCGATTCAGAATTTGGTACTGGTGCCCTTGGAGTTACTCCAGCCCATTCAATGGTTGATTATGAGATGAGCCTAAGACACAACCTCCCCATGAAGGCTGTTATTAACGAGTATGCAAAGATGACGGTTGGCGGAGAGGGCGTTAAAGGGGAAAAGACAACTATAGCAAGAGAAAAGATTGTCGAAGAGCTCAAGAAAAAAGGACTTCTCGAGAAGGAAGAGGATATAACTCAGAATATCTCAACCGCGGAGAGAACTGGAGCTGTTATTGAACCCCTTCCTAAGCTTCAGTGGTTTGTTGATGTAAATAAGAAATTCAAACTTCCAAAATCTAAAATCAAAGGGATTAAAAATAATGAAGAGGTCACTCTGAAAAAATTGATGAAGACCGTAGTGAAGAGTGGTCAGATAGAGATTCTCCCAAAGAGGTTTAATAAAGTTTACTTCAACTGGGTTAATAATCTCAGAGATTGGTGCATATCAAGACAGATCTGGTTTGGTCATAGAATTCCTGTTTGGTACAAGGGAGAAGATATATATGTTGGTGTTGATGAACCAAAGGGAAAGGGTTGGGAACAGGATCCCGATACACTGGACACATGGTTTTCCTCAGCCCTTTGGCCATTTTCAACCCTAGGTTGGCCAAAGAAGACAAAAGATTTTAATGAATTCTTCCCTACCGACGTTCTGGAAACAGCCTATGAGATTCTCTTCTTCTGGGTAGCAAGAATGATCTTGATGAGTACATATGTTTTTGGAGAGATTCCATTTCACACAGTATATCTTCACGGACTAGTCAGAGACACCCAAGGAAGAAAGATGAGCAAGTCTCTCGGAAACAGTATTGATCCAGTAGACATGATAGAGCTATATGGAGCAGATGCAGTAAGGATGTCTCTTATAATCGGTGCCTCTCCAGGAAGTGATAGTAAAACATCTCAAGACAAAATTAAGGCCTACAGAAACTTCACAACTAAGATATGGAATGCATCGAGATTTGTTCTTATAAACTATGATGAAAAGCTCAAAACAAAGCCCGCCTATACAGCAAAAGACAAAAAGAATCTTAAGCAGCTAGAGGAGATCAAGAAAAAGGTTACTAAACACATAGAGGAATATAAATTCCACCAGGCAGGAGAGCTTCTATATCAATATTTCTGGCACGCATTTGCTGACAAGATCATAGAAGAGTCAAAAGAGAGACTCCTATCAGAAAAAGATTCGGATAGAAGAGCAGCTCAAGATGTTGTCATGAAGATCCTTAAAGAAAGTGTAAAAATGCTTCACCCCTTTATGCCATATGTAACTGAGGCTGTTTGGGACAAGATCCCCAAAGAAAAAGGTGAGCAAGAAATGTTAATGGTCCAATCATGGTAGCAGATCACTTTTTCCCGATAGTTTTTGGTCTCGCAGCACCACTTTTTTGGTTGAGCTTCTTTCTGTTCGAGGATAAAGACCGTCCAGAGCCAAAATGGATGTTGGGCCTGGTTTTCGGTGGTGGAATATTGGCAGCCTTCCTGGCCCTCGGCCCTGAAATATATCTAACAGCACAATTCCCTCAAACTGGAGCTGGCCACGAATCTCTTCTACTATTTCCCTTCGCATTCATAGAAGAGTTTATAAAGTTTGCTGTTGTCTTTCTTTTGATAAAGTACAGTAAGTACTTTGATGAAAAGGTTGATGCAATGATCTATATGATAGCCGCCGCTTTAGGGTTCGCAGCTATCGAAAACATTTTTAATATTTATAGCCTTCTGGAATTCCATGCCATTTTGGAGACAACTATTATAAGAGGTATAGGAGCCACCCTCCTCCATGCTTTAGCCTCAGGAATTCTGGCATTTCACTGGGTTAGGCACAGTGTTCTACTTGGACTCCTTAATGCCTCAATACTTCACGCGAGCTTCAATTATTTAATTTTAAGAATAGAGGGAGATGCAAAGATATATGCAACTCTTATTTTAGTAGTTGCTGCCTTATTCCTCTTTAGAGATTTTGAGATTATCAAACATCCTAAGGAGAAGCTTCTTAAGACTAGGATTTAGAATTAGAAACGACTCGCCATCTAGTCACACCAGGTGATCATAAATGACGAGTCGTTATTTGGGGCGGAGAGAATTCATCCCGAAACTCCCCTGAGGAGATTCTCAAGATGTCGCTTGAGGGGCTCGACTCGGCGAGCACCTGAATTGACGAGCTGCGCCTCAGATTGGAGAACGTCGTTCAGACTGATCCTTGTCGTAGAAACCCCCATTCGATAGAGGCCATATCCAAGCCTCACTTCGAGGAAATCCCTTATGGCCTTCTCGACCTTTTTTCTAGACGAATTGGTCTTCGCGAACCCTTTCGCCGAAATGAGCTCGGTCATGGCTTCCATTTTCTTGATTGCCCCTTCACCAAAGATGGAAATGCCGAGACCAGCATCGGAAAGAATCTTTCTGCAAAGATCCTCGACGTCGATCTTGGAACCGTTGGTCCGAATTGTTGTCGGCATGCGTTGCCCCCCTTTTTTTCTTTGATTGTAGTGAACTGCCTACATTATTTAACCTGTATCTCTCATGTCAATAGTAATTTTGGTATAATAAAAACAATGTTAGGCAAACGTAAAAAAGATATTCAACCAGAGGAAGAGTTTGTTAATCAAAATCTTATGGGAGACATGGAGGGGCAACTTACCATAGACGTTTATCAAACCGACGATGAGATTATTGTTGAGTCAGCAATTGCTGGTGTAGATCCGAAAGATATTGATATAGATGCCACGAGTGAATCTGTAACTATTAGGGGTGAAAGAAAGAAAAGTAACGAGATCAGTGATCAAGACTACTTTTATCAAGAGTGTTTCTGGGGAAGGTTTTCGAGATCGGTAATCCTGCCTCAAGAGGTTGACCCAGATAAGGCTAGCTCTGTTTTAAAGAATGGTGTTTTGAAGGTTCATCTTCCAAAGATCCACAAAGATGTGGCTAGGAAGATTAGTGTAGACAAAGAGTAGTTTATAGGACTGATCGATAAACCTTGATCAGGTTATCTGTGGTTGAGGAGATAGAATATTTTTCCGCAGTTTTAAGAGCTCCACCTGAGAGTTTTTTCATTTTTTGGTCATCATAGATAGTTCCTAGAACTTTTTCTTCCAAGGCTTTAGGAGTCTCTGGAGTTATATATCCGTTAACTCCATCCTCAACGATATCTACTACTCCAGTTGCTTTGACTGCGACTACCGGAAGGCCGAAAGCCATAGCTTCTGCCATTACTAATCCTTGAGTTTCTGTAAGAGAAGCGTGAATAAAGATATCTGCCTCTCTGTAGTAACCACCAATCTCCTCTGGATCAATTAGCCCAGTAAATATAATTTTTTCGGATAAACCCATCCTTGAGGCTATTAGTTTGAGCTCATTGAGGAATGTTCCTCCCCCAACCATTACTAATGAGACTTTATTCTCTTTTTCTAAAATTCTTTTGTAGGCCTTTAGTATGATTGGGAGATTTTTCTCAGGACCTATCCTTGAGACATTAATTATTATTTTATTGTCCTGAGGGATTTTATATATCTTTCTTAAATCTATTTTTGGTGATTTCTTGAGCTTAATAAAATCTAAGCCACTTGGAACTGGTGATATTGGAGAAGAAACTCCTACGTGCTCAAGATATTGTTTAATGCTTTTTGATGGCGCTATAACCGCATCAGCTTTATTGGCATAGTTAACAGCACTTTTCTCTATTAGACTGACCATCCAGTTCCTTGGAAGGACTGGTGGTAGATAGTCTACATAGGCCCCATACATAGTGTGGTTAGTGAAGACTATTGGAAGTTTGTGCTTCCTTGATAGCCTCATAGCTGACCTCCCTATCCCCCATGGGTGCTGAGAGTGAATCAACTCTATGCCCATCTCCTTAATGAACTGCTCGTCTGTTCGTGATGGTAGGGGAACGGGATATTTAGCCTTATATTGGAACGGGGCAGATGGATATCTGAATATCCTTTCGTCTTTTTCTTCATATTCCTTAAATTCAGGTGCGAATATATATACTTCGTGACCCTTATTTTCTAACCCCTTTCTGAAGTTGGTTACCGAGGTGGCGACGCCACTAATTATGGGAATGTAGTTGTTTGTGAAGATTCCTACTCTCATTTGGTTATCTTTTCTATAAAGATTTTTATTATCTCATTGGCTTTACCAGCCTGCTTATCTGTTGTAAATGAGTGATATGAATCTTCTATCCAGTTGAGCTCCTTTATCCTTGAGCCTACATGCTTATATATGTATCTAGCGCTTGATGGGTCTATAACATTATCTGTCTCTGAATGCATGATGAGAATTGGCTTGTCCACTTTTGGAAGAAGCTTTCTGGTTGCCCGGGATGCCCTTAGATTCTGATAAAGGCTATTTAGGGGATAGCTAGTATAGTGAACTTTCTTCATGGCTATATCTCTGTCTGCCTTGGAATATGTCTTCTTCCTAATGCTATCTGTGTGTCCAAAGATAGTCATTAAAAAAACAAATAGGGGGTGGTGCTTGGTAAAGATAGTTGTTCCCATTGAGATAACTCCTATAGGCCTCCTTTCTATAGCGACTTTCAGAGCAAGGTTGGCCCCCGTAGACATCCCCCCAACAACAATGCGACTAACTTCTTTTGAAAAATCATCGTAGTGATTAAGGGCATCAATAACCCAATCTTCCCAGGTTAGTCCCCTAAGATCATTTGGCTCCGTACCTTGGCCAAGTCTCAATGGAACATATACAAAATATCCTAAATTGTTTAGGAATTTGGCTAAAGAATCTGTGTATTCTGGATTGAACTCTTGAGGAGATGATGACCATCCATGGAAGAGAAGGATACCAACATCTTTTGAGCCCTTAAGATATATGGGCTCAGCACCCTTCATAATCTTCTTATCTGTCCAGAGCCTGATGTTCATTTTATTTATAGTGCCCGGAGTGGGACTCGAACCCACATGCCCAATAGGACACAAGATTTTAAGTCTTGCGCGTATACCGATTCCGCCATCCGGGCTTCTAAGACTGGTCTCAAGATATCAAAAAGTGCTATCGCTTGAAAGACTTTACGATCTGAACCAGTTCTTCTGGCCTATCAATGATGTGGTCAGGGTTTCCCTCTTCTAGGATCCCCCTTAGATTATACCCCCAAGTAACAGCTATCATATTTATATTCTCTCTCTTAGCAGCCTCTATATCCCTAGCCTCATCTGCTACATAGACTATTTGATCTGGATTAACCCTCTTATCGTGAGCAAATTTCTTAAGTAGTCTGTGCTTACCAAAGATACTAACTCCAGAATATATATCATCGAATATATCTAGATCATTATTCCTTAAGAACTCTCTGACGTTCTCTTCTGAGTTTGAGCTTAGGATGCTGATGGAGTACCCAAGATTCTTAATCTCCCTAATCTCTTCCCCTATTCCTTCTATGGGTTTTTGAAAGGGGATTTGTTTGGCAAATTCTTTTCTTGCTCTACGAGTTATGATTGCAATTTTATATAGAGGGACTCCCCACTCTTTATATATCTGTTTGGCACTCATGCCCCTTAGCCTATCGAGGTGTGGTCTAAATTTATTGAAACCATATTCTTCTGAGAGATCGTCTAAGACAGTTAAGCCAGACTCGAGAGTGTCGGCTATGGTGCCATCAAAATCGAACAATACTATTTTGGTATCTTTCATGCCTAAGAGATATTACCTGAGGCCTGGGGGGGAATTGAACCCCCGTATAGCGGTTTTGCAGACCGCTGCGTTACCACTTCGCCACCAGGCCTTAAAGATATTTTAGCTTTATGGAGGGTATTTATAAAGCGGTTAGTTCACAAGCTTAAGTGTGTCTCCTTTAGCTATTTCCACATTAGTTTCTATAACAAGACCACACTCCCTATCAACCCCAACTTCTTGGACCTCAGCCTTATCTGCCTGGAGACTTTTGATCCTTCCTTTTCCTAGAGATTCTCCTTCTCGCTCTATGGTTAGAGGAGCGTTTAGTTTCATCTTTCCCTTAAGGACTCTTCCTCCAGCAGTTTGTTTTGTTGGAGTTGAGTTGAAAGTTGCTAGAACCTCTAGCTCACCGCCATCAAACTCTTGTTTTGATTCCTGCTTAATAGCTTTTACCTTATCCAGAAGTTCGTAGATAATGTCTGAGGTAAAGATATTTATATCTTGAGCCTCAGCTAAGTTTTGAGCACCTTTTGAAACCTTCACCGAGAAACCGATTATCATACTATCTGTTGATCTAGCAAGTTTTATATCGTTGTCTGTTATCTCTCCTGCAGAAACATCTATTATCTGCACCTCGTCCTTAATTAAATCTCTTAGGGCATGCGCTGAGCCTATAGTCTCAGCCTTAAGAACGGCCTTAAGCCTTTCCTCTCCATCTTCGACCATCTCTTCGTCTTCAAGAAGTTCTTCTTTCTCTATAACCTCAAGCTCCCTATCTCCTGTTACAAACTCTTCTCCTGAGATTGGGAGATTTTCAAATCCATATATGGAGGCTGGAGCAGATGGCTCAAGTTCTTTGGCAGATTCTCCAAGAAAGTTCTCCAATATCTTCACCTTTCCTGAGACGGAAGCCGTTTTGATCTCGGCACCTTGTTTGAGTGAACCATCTTTAACTATTAAATTCGCAACTAGGCCCTTTCTAGGGTCTTTAGCTGATTCAAGGACAAATCCAGAAGCCTCTTTAGTTGGATCATATTTCAATTCAAGAACCTCACCCATTAATAAAATTAGTTCAAGAAGATCATCTATACCCTGACCCGTCTTTGAGGAAAGTTCTTGGAAGCTCACATCCCCTCCTCTTCCCTCAAGAAAGACCTCTTCGCTAGCAAGCTCGTTTTTAATCCTTTCTGGATCAGCGTTTTCCTTGTCTATTTTGGTTATAGCTACTACAAAAGGAGTTTTTAGTCCTCTTAAGATGCGAATGGTTTCTTGAGTCTGTTGCTTCACGCCCTCATCGGCGGCAATAACAAGTACCGCTATATCAGCCGCAGTCGCACCGTGGGTTCTCATTCTGGTAAAAGCCTCATGACCCGGGGTGTCTATAAAGGTTATCTTCTTATCTTTATAAATAACTTCGTAGCCTCCAATTGATTGAGTAATTCCTCCAGCCTCTCCTTTTACTATATTGGTTTTTCGGATATGATCGAGCAACGCAGTTTTACCATGATCCACATGGCCAACAACTGCTACAACAGGGGGTCTTTCTTTTAAATTATCTTTTTCTGAGGTGCTCATAATGCAAGATACAAGTTACACCAACTGACCCTATTGGTGCAAGAATTGAAAAAGGTACCACTATTTAGATACAATCTTCCTAGGGCTTGGTGAGGTACCCAAGTGGTTTAAGGGGACGGTTTGCTAAACCGTTAGGTCGGTTTGTGCCGGCGCGAGGGTTCGAATCCCTCCCTCACCGCCAATTT
>Ga0210057_1006455_pt1 | contig 14577 bp, 13 predicted proteins | sample CryGeyCG2114_010_2_FD_183968 | JGI IMG/M metagenome (GOLD analysis project Ga0210057, IMG submission 183968) | Groundwater microbial communities from aquifer - Crystal Geyser CG10_big_fil_rev_8/21/14_0.10 (SPAdes) (version 2) | ecosystem: Environmental > Aquatic > Deep subsurface > Groundwater ... | reverse complement strand
GTAGACGGTATTTAAAAGAGCTTTTTCAATACCTATTGCCTCATTAAGAATTTGAACGACTGGTGCTGCGGCATTTGTGGTACAAGAGGCGTTTGAGGTAACACTGCAAGTCTTTAGCTTGTCGTCGTTCACACCCATTAGAATTGTAGCCTCTGTGTCATTTCCGGGTTCGTCTTTCGCCGGAGCCGTAATAACCACTCGTTTAGCGCCCGCTTCTATATGAATTTTGGCCGATTCAAATTTAGTAAAGACACCGGTTGATTCCACAACTACATCAATATTGAGGTCCTTCCAAGGCAAGTCTAGCGGATCTTTTTGGCTGAAAAAAAGAATTTTTTGACCGTTGAGAACTAAGTGATCCTTCTGGTCGCCAACCTCAACATTAGATTTGTTTTGACCGTAGACAGTGTCGTATTTAAGTAAATAGCTAATATTTTCTATATCACCTAAATCATTTATCGCCACAATTTCGAGCTCTTCCCTTTCTAAAGCGACCCTGACAAAAGCCCTGCCGATTCTGCCCGCGCCATTTATGGCTACCCTGATTTTTTTAGACATATTATCTTTGGGAAACAGCTGATGTGGTTTGAACAACTTCATCAACTTCGCAAACACCAGCGGAACAAGCCAATTCCTTTTTAGCCTCCGTCTCGTCGAATTTCTCGTAAGTTATTATTTTTGAGAAGTCTATATGTTCGAATCGCTTTATCATTTCTTCGTACTTTTTTGCATCAATAGTTTCGAAAGGCGCCAATTGATAAACATGGTTGTCTCTCGGTAAGAAAGAAAGTCCGCCGATTATATCCCAGTTCTCGTAAAGCCAGTGAGCTACCTTTATCCACTCATCTTCACCAATTGAAACGGTAACTGAAGGATTGTGTTCGGTGTAATTCTTTTTAACCAGTTTCCAATATTCCAATTGCTCTATGGCTGACAAATCATTTTTGAAAATTTTAGAACCGGCCGGAGCTTTGATAGGAAATTCAAAAACAAAAGTGTGAGCATTCTCCATTGTCTGGCCAACTTCCGGTTTGTAAGGAACTCCTTGATCACGGAGCATTTTAAACAGTGAGTCGGTAGCAGAAATTCTAATTCTTCTTATGTAGTAAGGTGAGTGTCTCGGATGCATACCTGAAGCACAGTCAACCATTTGTGAAAGTGTCCCTGATGGTTTTACGCAAGTTATGCAGGACGAAGCGCTTATGCCTATTTTTTTGGCGTAAATTTTATTTATTCTCAAAGATTCTTGTCTGAGTTTCTTTAAAACTTCACCATCTCTCAAAGCCGGGCAATCCCATTGTCCGGTTATAGAAACTCCTAGAAGTCTTTCTTTGTCGCAATTCTCTTTCCATTGTTTGGACAAGAAAGGAAAATTGGTTAGAGATGATTGGTAAGTTCCTAAAATTGTAGCCAGTCTCATTTTTCTTAAAAGACTTTCCAGAGTGTCTTCTTTCCTAGCTACTACTTCGGAAAGGTTACAAAACTGCTTGGACTGTAAGATAATTTCTCCGCAAGGATTGGTACCGATAAGACCGATGAGATTTTTACCGTCCATATCGAAATAACCTCGATGTTCTTCTCGAAGAATACTGAGCCGGCGATCGGGTAAGGTTTTAGCCAAGGAACCTCTGTTAAATATGCCTCTCTCGCCACTTCCTGACTTCATAAGAGCAATCCACTCTTCCATGAATTCTGTGCTAGTCGGTTTGGTTATATAAACTGCCGAATTGTTGGCTAGGCTTCTTTGGGGTTCAGTTAAGTAAAATTGGCCTTTTTTAGAGTCTCTGATCTCCGTATCATCCAAATCAGAGAGAGAAATCATGGCGCTTCGTCTTACTCCGCCGGATACAACACAGTCCCCGATCATACAAATAATGTCGTGCACATCTAGGTTGGACAATCGTTTGCCCTGCTTCTTCAGCATTTTCACTCTGGTGAAATCCAGAAGTCGTCTCAGAGGTTCCGGACCGCTCGCCTTGCCTCCCATTGTTTGCAACCTGGCACCGGCCGGTCTTATTTTTGAAAAATCAAATTCAATATCGTGTCCATCTACCCAGGTCTTCATTCCCAAGACAAACGCATTACACCAACCTTCCTTGCTGTCTTCTATGACATGATTGGGAAGTTTTTTTCCATTTTGGATTTTAATCTGTGGAAATTTTTGTACGTTCTGACTTTCCGCAGACCAACCGGCACCGGTTCCGCACATTGAAACGTACATAATCTCCGCCAAGTCTTGAAAATTTTCCGGAGCAATGTAAGAACAGTTGTAAACGCAGACATTAGTAGTGCGAGCTGCTTTACCGGCAAACTGAAGAAGTCTCATCGAAGGCATTGCTTCGTGTTCCAAAATTCCCAATCGTATTTCTTCATACTCGGATTTTTTAAGTTTGTTTCCGAGATTCTCTTTCATAAAATCAACATACCGATCGACAGTCTCAATCCAAGTCTCTCGTCTTTTCTCTGATTCAATCCAACGAGCGTATGTTCGATAAAAAATAAACTCACCGAGAGGATTCTCAAAATATTTTTTGCTTTCCGCAGAAAGATTTTTCAACTTCTCCGGAACTTCACCCCCCTGCATTCTGAGTTTATTTCTTTCTTGACGATAGAGAATATAAGCCTTAGCAGTAGCCACATATTCTGAAAACATCAATTCTTTTTCCACCGAATTCTGTATACCTTCCACCATTGGCAGAAAATTGGGGTGCTTTTTGGAAATTCTGACCAAATCAGCCAAAACTTTATTGGCAACCATCTCTGCTTCTTCAAAAGAACCCTCACTGGTAGCAAGCATAGCCTTGTAAATGGCGTTGACCACTCGATCAATATCGAAATCAACAATTTGTCCATTTCTTTTTTGAACTTTTTTTATTAGTTTCGGCTTTTTTGTTTCTACCTTCGGTGTTTTTATCATTGAGTTTATAAATTTAACTGGCTAATAAAAATTTTTGTCGCCGTTGCCCACTCGGAAAAGAAAATTTGTGTATTTTTCTCTCCCGTTTTGCTAGGCGACAAAATTTAGTTCGTTTTTTTTGTTGCTTGTTTATTTTACCTTAATTTAGTTGTGAACAGGAGTGGAAATCAAACAAAATTTAACGATAGAAAACAAATCAAAACTGATGTAAACCCCGGCGCCAATAAACAGCAAATTTATTGGCATGGGGGTAAACCCAAAATAAGTTTTTTAGAAAAACGAAAACTAATTTTTAGCTTTTTGGGGAAAATTTCCCTAAAATTGGACTTTTGACCCGATTTCTACGCCGTTTAATTCAGAAAAACCGGAATTTACTTCTAAAACATAGCGAGCCGAAGTTTCTGGTTTGAAAACTTGAGGATAAGTGCCGGGTTCTACCGATTTTTCTATGTCAACGACATACAAATTTTCATCAATCCAAATAATATCCAGAGAAAAGTTCATATCTTTCATCCATATACCGTAAAAATCCGGATTATCGAATATGAAAAGCATCCCGCTTTGGGACGCTAATTGTTTTCTGCCTGAAAGACCCCTCCTCCGATCGTCTGCCGTCCTCACAATCTCTATATCAATTACGGTGTCACCGATAGTAAGACGAGGAATTTCTTCAGAGACTTCCGAAACCTCAGAAACAATCGGGGTAGACTGATTTGTTTCTTTCGAATTTATTAAAAAAATAAAAATCGCTGGCAGAACCAGAACCGCAAAAATTAAAACAGTAATTTTTTTGCCGGAAGTCATTGGTTACTTGTTACTCGTTACTTGTTTCTCTAATGATTATTATGATGAGTTCTTAAATAATCTTTTAATTTATCTTTCATTTCCGGATGAAAAAGACCTACTTCGATTTGCGCAATAATAAACTGAAGTTTGTTTCCGCAATCATATCTGTGTCCACTAAACTTTCTGCCGTACAAAACTCTGCCGCTTCCTAAAAATTGATCGAAGGCATCAGCCAATCTGATCTCGCCGTCCTTTCCTTCTTTCTGTTTTTTAAGGATTGAAAAAATTTCCGGTGTAATAATGTAGCGCCCGACTGCCGCCATATTGGACGGAGAGTGACCAACTTTCGGTTTTTCAATAAATTTATTTATCTGCCAAGTTTCTTTATCTATTTCCAAACCGTCTATCATTCCATAACTTGAAACTTCTTCCGGAGAAACTTCTTGTATAGCAATAACCGGATCATTATATTTTTCAAAAGTTTCCAAGAGTTCTCCGATCGCCGGTCTGCCTCCGACGATGATGTCGTCACCAAATAGCACTGCGACTGATTCATCTTCACCGACGAAAGAAGAAGCCGCTAAAACTGCATGCCCATCACCGAGCGGCTTTGACTGTCGAACGAAAGCAAAATTGGCTAGATTGCCAATCTTTCTTATTTTAATCAATTCGTCATATTTCTTTCTCTGTTCCAATCGATACTCCAGTTCAAAAGTTCGGTCAAAATGGTCTTCTATAGCTCTTTTGCCGATAGCAGTCACGAAAATAATTTCTTCAATACCGGCGGCCACGGTTTCTTCCACAATATATTGAATAACTGGCTTATCAACCACCGGAAGCATTTCCTTAGGCTGAGCTTTGGTAGCTGGTAAAAATCTGGTTCCCATGCCGGCTACTGGGATAATGGCTTTTTTAATCTTTTTTAGCATGATTGGAATTATATCAAAAAATTAAATTCTGTGACTCATATAAAGTATGCGGTTTCTTGACTAGATTTCTGTCTTTGGATAATCTGTTTTCCAGCAGACGACCCTGTCTTGGCGACAAGACTCGGAAGAAAGCCGAGTAGTTTTTAGGCGTTTTACGCCTTCCTTGGATGTAATGGAGATACATCCGCAAAAAGGACATACTCGTTCTCCTAGTCATGCCCCGCTTTGGATCATCCAGAGCGGGGTTTTTTTATTTAATTTTCTCTTGTCCCATAAGAAATAGAAAACTTTTAGTTTCCGTTATTTTGTTCCGGATCAAAGTCCAAACAAACCGAATTTATACAATATCTTTTGCCACCCATTTCTTTAGGTCCATCTGGGAAAACATGCCCCAAATGAGAACCACAATTTTTACATAACACTTCTACCCTATTCATGCCGTGTTTAATGTCCTCTCTGATTAAAATATTTTTATTGGAAACTACATCGGCAAAGCTCGGCCAGCCAGTGCCTGAATCAAATTTGGTATCGGAAGAAAAAAGCGAACTGCCGCAAACTTTGCATTTGTAAGTTCCTTTTTCTTTGTTGGCCAAATGTTCTCCGCTAAACGGCGCTTCCGTCCCGCCTTTCCTTAAAACATTGTATTCTTGGTCAGTTAATTTTTTCTTAATCTCTTCCTCGTTCATCGTAGTATTACTATAACTATTATGTTTCCAAAATAAAACCCCACTTTCCAGGAAAGTGGGGCAAAAGATCAATGGAGAAAACCGCGACCAATTTTGCCGGCAAATTATTCTGGCGACACGTGGGCGAATAGCCCGCCCCTATTCGGGGCAGTGTCGCCGAGACAAGTCCAGCACTATAGTTATTAAATACCTCCCCTTTATTTTTAAGGAGCAAAATTAGTGTGTGGGTTGACTTTTTTTATAGATATGCTACTATTAAAAAGGATTCTTGTTCTCTAAAACCTCAAATTCACCTCTAAGAAGAAGGAGACAGCGGATGGATAATCGAACGGTTTTCTACGTCATCAGACACGCCAACGCCCCAAAAATGGAAGGACAGCCGGACGAGACGAGAAAACTCTCAGAAGAGGGTCGAGAGAAGGCCCGAAAATGTGGCACGGAATTGGGAAAACCAAATGCGGATCTGGTGCTTGCTCCCCCGTGTCTCAGACACCGCGAGACAGCAATTCTCGTCACCGGTCCGGAAAATCGGGCGCCGACGATTATTGTTCCGGAACTTTTCACTCCGAGTGGACCAGACGAAAAGATTCTCAATGCGGCATTCAATCGCTTCGGGTACGAGCCTCTCGGCTCCTACTTGGACAAGGGCTCGAATGCGGAGGTTCAGTGTCTAAGGCGTTTTGGTATCACATCTTGGGCGGCTGTCATTTCCGCGACAGAGCGACATTCCCCTGCTCTTCGTTTTTACGGAGGTCGGGATCCATTTGTAAAAGTCGTGGTCATTGGATCAGCTATTTACATCCCGGCGATGCTTCTTGCGGCAGCTTCGGACCTTGACGAGGAAACAAAGCAGGCTATTTTGGACTGGAATACGCCGGACTGCGGCGTCGCTCGTCTTGTCTACGACAACGACCAAAAAAAGGTGTTGGAAATCACAACCGAAACCAAAACCCGTTGATTCGAGGGCCAAACCCCGTAATGTCACTCAGACATTACGGGGTTTTTTCTATCCAAATTTGCGGGCCTTTTACGGAAGATATACTATTATACCCATGACTATTTCTCTCGAGAAAATTTCAAAAATTATCTCTGAAAAAATGGGAGATAAGATTCAGATTATAGAATGTAAGCCACTCCTTGGTGGACATGAAGCTGAATCTTTTAAACTGACAGACAAAAACGGCAAAAAGTTTTTTCTCAAACAAGTTAAGCAAAAATCTTATTACAAGCTTCGCCCGGAGCAGAGTATTTGTTGGTTTTTATTAAGCGACGCCATGATGCGTTCTTCTCCTGTGTCGTCTGACGGACTAGGGGTAGTCATACAGAATGGTAATAATTACCATCTTCTTCCTTCCCTCAACTCTGAATCGGAAGTTTTCCATCTGCAAAATTTTGAAGAACTTTCAGAAAAAAATTATTGGGAAACCCTAAATTCCAGAAAAAACAAAGAAGATGTTTCGGAGGAAGATATAAAAGAAACTCAAGGTATCGCCAATTTGCTTTTCTCGATCCACAACACCTCTCGTAACCTAGGCGATGAGGAAACAAAAAACAGGCTTTATAATGATTCGCTCTACTCCGTTTTTACAGCTCAGGATTTATTCTTTTTCTTTCTGCACACTTTTCCGGAAAATCATCCATTTATGCCTCCGATGCGCCACGGTGGATATACTGCGGAAATGATTAAGTTATTTCATAAATTTAAAGACAGCGGCAAGCGGTTGCGGACACTTCATGGAGATTTCTGGGGAACAAATGTCTACCAAAAAAAAGATGGCTCATGGTATGCCATAGATTATTCAAGGATTCCTCTGGGTGAGCCGGGAATTGATATCGCATCTTGGATTGCTCAGTATCTCTGGCTTTATCACGAGACTAAAAATAAATATTTTCGACAGTTAGGGGAAGAATTTCTAAAGCAATACGAGAAAATTTCTGGGGATAAAGACATTAGAATTTTTTCCTCATTTCCTTTGGGATTGTTAGGTCTCATATACATTAGCCCCTATCTTTATCCAGACCGTACCGGACCGAATAGCAAAAGTTTTTTGGATAATATTTTAAAAATATTAAAAAACGGTAAGTTTACTTGGGAATAAAGAAAATCCCTCACATACGCATGTGAGGGATTGTTGTACTTTCCTGTATCTTGTCTTGGAAACATTCTGCTACGAACACTCGGAGCAGTTCTGTACAAGCGCGACCACTTCAACGATCTCATTATGAATGAGTCCGTTTGAAATGATGTGACCTTGAACTTCCCCTTGGGGACCGTACTCAAGTCTATTGCCGCGCAGATCTGTTGCTCGGCCGCCAGCTTCCTCTACAATAAGTTGCATAGCGGCAGTTTCAAAACACTTCTGTACTCCGAAGACAGTTGCATCCAGTCTCGATTCAGCGAGTAACCCACCCATATAGGCGATAGATTGAGGACTGACAATTTCCACACCTAGTTCCGAAAGTCTTTCACGCGCCTCTTGAATATTGTAGGGAGACCCTCTCAGGTTAACAGCAGAAATTTTTGCTCCGTCGAGACTTCTTCGGCGAGACACTGAAAGCCGCTGATCACCCTTAAAAGCTCCCTCCATTTTAGTAGCATGCCACATCCGTCCCATGACTGGATCCAATATGACTGCTACCAGAGGTGTGTTCCCGCGGACAACCGAGATGCAGAAAGAAAAGAATGGAATGCCCACACAGAAAGCGGTTGTTCCGTCCAAAGGATCACAAATGACGCGATACTCCGAACCAGCCACTTCTCTACTGCCTTCTTCCGCAAGCACTGAAATATGCGGGAAATCTTTCTCAAGCGACTTTAAAACAAGATCGTTGACACTGGTATCCGCCACTGTTACAAGAGTCCGATCAGGCTTCGTGTTTTCTTCCACCCCAGCGTGGAAATGATCCAAAAGGATATCTCCCGCAGAAAGTGCCAAGTCACGTAGGTACAGAGAATCTGGGTACTCCTTCTTACTCAACTTACTCAAATTATTACTCAAAGAACACCTCCTTATGTTGGTGATTGGATTCTGAGCAAATAATACAATAAATTGCAAAAATTGCAAGATATAATGATTGACTTTTTGGGTTAAGTATTAGATTAATTTTTTATTATTCTCACAACCCCCTTATCCGCATCAACTTCGACAAGATCACCATCTTTGACTACTTCAGTTATATTTTTTATTCCAGTTACGCAAGGGGTTTTGAGTTCGCGAGCAACAATAGCCGCGTGACAAGTAATTCCACCATCTTCTGTTACAATTGCTGCAGCTTTTTTCATTGCTGGTACCAATGATGGAAAAGTGGTGTGGGAAACCATGATGTCACCTTTCTCCATCTTACCCATCTCGGCCGGATCATTTACTATTTTTACTATACCCTTAGCTTTACCAGCACTTGCGCAATTACCTTTAAAGTTATTGCCTTCTGTTATCATCTCTTCTTTTTTTATATTCTGAGAATTAAAAAATTCTTCAGCTCCGTCTCCAGAAATAACGGTTAATTTATCACCCTTCAATATTAAAGATCCAGCTTTTCTTCTTTTTGAAATTACACTCAAATCAACTGTTTTATTTTCAGTAAGAAGCTCGTAAATTTCCTTATGCGTCAGAAGATAAACATCAATAACTTCGATATCAAGCCTCTTAGCAATCTCTCTCGCCATAAAGCTAAATGCGTAAAAACCTTTGTATGAACAATCTTTTCTATAGCCCTTTAGGAATGTTATATCCGCCGCAAGATCAAATATTCTCAATTTTTCTTTTGGAATTTTAAGTTTTTTAACAACCTCTTCTTTTTCTTTTTTAACGTGTTTAACTCTTTCCGTAATTTTCAGCATCTCATGATCAACATCAAAATCTTGTTTTATTAATCCCGACCAAATCGAAAGGTAGAAATCTAAATCGTATGCTGGTCCCATATAACCGAATGGCGTCCATCTCCATTTTTTATAATGAGAAACAATTGCGTCTTTTATGTCTTCCTGTAACGCCGTTGGGATTTCTTTGTAATCTGTGAGATTTTTAAAAATATCTCTTGCTTTCTTGTTTCCAGTAATAAGTTTTAATTTTTTAGAAGACTCAAGCTCTTCTTTTAGTCCGAAGCTGTCTTTTTCAGGAGTCGTGAGAGTGGTAAAAACTTCTGCTGGATTAAGTTCTTGGCCTCTACCTTTGATTATTTCTTCAGTCTCCTTTAAAAGTCTTGTTGCGAAAAGTCCACCGGTGCTATCGACAAACCATGTTGAGAGAGTCGACTGTATATGAGCTTTTTCCTGTAAAATCGTAAAATCTTTGTGCAGCTCCGCTAATTCTTTATCCGAAAATTTGGCAAAATCAATTTTTTCTAATTTTAAGGCTAGCTGGAAAAATTCATCATTTAATTTATAAGCTTCCCTATGCGTTTTTTCAATCTTTTGCGGGTCGGCATAAATTAATTCCAAAACTGCGGCTACTAAATCGTTTAATTCATTCTCGAGATAGTACATACCTTCATTATCAACCCCCCACATGTAATAAAATGCATTCTTTATATATTTAGAAAGCTCTCCAAATAATGTTTCTTGTATATAAGGAATTCCTAAATCTAAGAATGGAACTATCACTTGATATCCGATTTTTTTGCCTGAAGCGTTTTTTACCCATACCATTTTTTCTTCATCAGCTTCTTTTTTCTGAAGTGTTGTTATCGGCCGGCTTTGGACGATATAGAATTTCCCGTTTTTCCAAGCCCACTCAATGTCGCAAGGAAATCCATAATGATTTTCAATTTTTATTATTAGCTCAGTAAGTTCCATAACGTCTTTTCCGGACAAAACCTGTTCTTTTCCTTTCTCTCCTAAATCTTTCCATTCATTTTCTCCTCCAGCTTTCCTGAATAAACCACGTTCTTGCTCGGCAACATTTATGTCAATAATTCTTCTCGGCTCTTTTTCTACAACATAACTATCTGGTGTGATCTGCCCGGAAACTACTGCCTCGCCCAATCCAAACCCAGCCTCAATAATTATTTGATTGTAGTCTTCTGTCACCGGATGAACCGAAAAAGCGATTCCGGATTTTTCGGAGTTGACCATTTTTTGCACGACAACAGCAACAGAAATTTTTTGGAGATGAGTTTTGTCGCCATATTTTTCAAAACGATAAAAAATTGCCCGGGGCGTAAAAAGCGAAGCCCAGCAATCTTGAACCCTTTTCAAAACATTTTCTCTTTTTGTATTTAAATATGAGTCAAGTTGCCCTGCCCAAGCCGCGTCAGCCGAATCTTCCGCAGTCGCACTCGAGCGAACCGCGACAAATTCAGCGCCCAACTTATCAAAATTTTTCAATACATCATCAGCAATATCTTGAGGCATTTTTACTCCTTTTATAACAGACTGAATTTTTTCAGAAGCATTTTCAACCGTATGCATCACCCCGGGGTCAACCTCGTGAAAAAGATTATCGATTTTTTAATGTCTATATCAGTTTCTTGAATAAATCTTTCGAAAGTCTCGGCCAAGACAACAAAACCAGGCGGTATAGGATTAGCTTGGGCTTGCCCGCCCCGCCTCGCCGGCGGGCGGGCGAAGAGGCGGGTCATTTCTCCAAGCGAAGCCCCTTTACCTCCGGCTGTCGCCGCATCATTTTTATTTATCTCATTAAAAGTTTTTATCATTTTCCCTACAACATTCTTACATACTTGAGAATGTAAGAATGTTCGTCTTTTTTCCATTAAATAATTTTATTTTCCGACAGCGCCCGCAGAGCAAATGGCATAAAATAATCCTCAATTTCTTCCTTTTCGACTTTTAACTCTCTTTTTTCAGAAAAAACATCCTGAATTATTTTCTTTAAAATCTCGACTTCCCCACTTCTGCCCTTAAGTTCCGGATGATTAAGAAGTTCGTCAATAATTCTATTAGCTCTTTCTCTGGGAGATTTCGCTTTTTCTAATTCCCCATTGTCTATATGGCTAAAAAGTTGAGACATATCACTACCTAAATTTGCCATTAAAAATGTTGCTGTTCTTTCCATTTTTATACAATCAGTTTTCTGATAATTCTCTCCATCCTATCTTTTAATTTCGGATCCTGAATTTCAATTGCTCTGTTGTTTTGCAGAGGCCGAATGTTTATGAGCGAAGTAAAAGCAATACGATTTTCTTCTGGAAAAAAGTTAAAACCCCAGAGATTCTCTTGCTTTGAGCCGTCTCTTAATAATTCCATATCGGAATCTATATGCCATTCTCCGCCAAGAGCAACAATTTCTCGCTCAATATCAACCACCCCCTTCACCATGTTGACGTAAAACTCCTTGGCAATTTCCAGGGCGACATCACGAGAAATAGGTTCTTTTATAATCCTTATATCCATCTTAATTCAAAATATACAATAAATTTTTCGGAAAAGATAGTAAGAGTTTTCCATTGTTAAATGATGTCTTTGTGAGATAATATTTTCTAAGTGACGCAAGCACAGTAATTAATAAATAATAATTCAAAAAAACAAATGCGGATTCCAGGCCAGACCATCCTTTATTTTATAATTATATTCGTTGGCGGGAGCGGATTCTTCTTTACCCTCTTTCTTCCCAAACCTGTCGGCTTCTACGCCTTTGTTGTTGCCGCGGGACTGGGCGGACTTGCTGTAGCAACTAATGTTTGGAACACCAAAAGACAAGGCAAAAGTTTAGTCTGCCCCACCGGTTCTGACTGTAACGCAGTAGTAAATAGCCGATTTTCTAAATTCCTTAAAATTCGCCTGGAATATCTGGGAATGCTCTACTTTTTTCTCATTATCATTTCTTATTCCCTATTAATCGCCGCGCCTCAACTAACTCAAAATGCCAGAGTAGTCTTCGGTATAACATTAATGACCGTTTCGGCCGCTCTATTTTCTTCTTACCTACTGTCTGTTCAAGCCTTTATTCTCCGCAAATGGTGCATCTGGTGTGTTTTGTCCTCAATGCTGTCGCTCACAATCTTTTTTATATCTTTGATAAGTCTGCCCCAATGGACAGAGCTCTTAGGAAGATTCGGAAATGTAATAGAAATGCTTCAATTTCTGGGCTACTCCTTAGGATTAGGCGGCATCACTTCGGCAATATTTCTTTTCTTCAATCACTTTATAAAAGACCGCAAAATTGACGACCTTGAGTTTGACACCTTAAAAGGATTTTCAGAATTAATTTGGCTTGGCTTTGGCATGGTCTTAATGTCTCAATTCGCTTCTTTCGTCGTGAATCCCGATCTCGGAGAATCCGGCACTTTTATTGCAAGAGTAATCGTTCTTTTAATTTCCGGTTTCGCCGGAGCAGTGATAATGGTTATCCTTTCGCCTTTTATAGTTTATATCCCGTTTACAAAAACACCGGAACATAAAACTTGGCTTTCTGGATTACGAAGACCTGTCTTTATTATGGGAGCCATCGCCACTTACTCCTGGTACTTCGCTTTTGTAACAAACTTTTTGCCAGAATATCGTTTCGGTCCGCTTATCGCAACTTACGGGATAATCTTGGCGGTGATAATAATCCTAAGCATTCTCTGGGAACAATACATCAGTAACACAAAATCTCCAGAGACAAATTGACACAAAAAGAACTACTCGTCGTAAGTAGTTCTTGAAACTGACCGATTCTAAAAGAAGTCGGTGATTCCACGATGCTGATATTGCTGAAGCACCTGAATGATATGAACATTGTCGTGGCGGGCAACGACTATCATGGAGAGGAACTGGCTCGGACGAACAAAATTGCTAAGCCGACTGATATCAATATACGCTCCGTCTTCGGAACGATGGAAGACGCTGTAAGCCGGTGACGTTGACATAAGCATGCCATTTTTTGTCCACGGTCGTTCAAGTGTGATCTCAAACATCCTGAGACTTCGCTCTTTTTTCTCGTCTCTGGCATACTTCACAAAAGTCAGCCAGTGCATCCATTCGCCGATTTTTTCTCCATTTGCCATTATAAAACCTATCGGCCCGTGATTGCTCTGCAATTCAGAAAAATAGAGACAACGTGGAGGACCAGTTGGTTCTTTGTGGTGAACACGCTCATCTACCCCATCCGCAAACAATCTGCTGTCATTCAAATTTTCCCTGTATCCTGCTTTGCCAAGAAAAGTCACGAATCTCTCGCAGTCATCAGCAGAATAACCGAGGGAACGAACGCTCGGGAATATAAGCAGTTTACCTTTTTGAGAGACCTCGGCGAATGTAAGATTTTTGTTTGCAGGATTTGAAAATTTCCTAAGTTTGTAGGAAAAAATGCCGGTGTCTGACGCTACATAAACCGTGCCGGTTAAATAACTCAAAATAACCGAGAACACGACTTCGCCTTTTCTAACGCAAGTGATAGCGCCTGTAGGACCGGTAATACACACAGGGGCCTCAAACATTTCTTCCCACAGTTTCTCGGGATCGCAACTTGCCATGAGATTTCCGATCTTCGCTGTCGGATCATCTTTCGAGATATGCTCGAAAAATTTCTTCAGCTTATTCGACCCGTCAGTCGGGTCACAGAAAAACATAAGTGGTTGTTTTACCGGATCCGAATCAGTAGGCCAACGTCGATGCTCCTGGGCATCTAATTCCTCAGTGATAAGAAAAGCGTGTTTGTCGAATCTCTTTATCCGCTCAGAAATCGCGATTTCTGTAGTCGCATCAAGGCCTAATGTGTCGCCCTTGCCATAGGGCACCTTACTTAGTGTTTGAGTACCACTTGCTTCCATAAGTTCAATCCATGCGCTGACAAGCGCTTGGATACATTCATCACAATATACGCGTTCAATACCCTGCATGAGTGACTCCTTTCTTTCTGCAAAACAGAGTTTCAAAGAACATAAGTTCTCGAGTATTGTCACTCTCGCCGCTTGTCTTGTCAATACAAAGGAATAAAACACCTCTGTAAAAGATATAGGTTTTCTTGCTTTTCTCTTCTTTTCTCGTAGTATAGCTGGCAGAGTTCATTGATAGGACTAAACAACAAATCTCTTAAAAAGGAAGAGGTACGACATGGAAAAGTGTAAGTTTTTGATTAATTCCTGACTACGTAATCCTACTATCCTATTTTATACTTACTACAAGTTTATTAATTTTACTATAGCAACTAAAACTACCGCTCCCAACAGAGCTACCAGAAAACTGTAAATATTGAATCCGGTTACCACGGTTTCTCCAAAAAAAGACATAATCCATCCGCCGAGAAGCGCTCCAACAATTCCCACGACAATATTCAGAATGACTCCTTGTCGTGCGTCTGTTCCCATAATGATTGAC
>Ga0210057_1006451_pt1 | contig 14583 bp, 12 predicted proteins | sample CryGeyCG2114_010_2_FD_183968 | JGI IMG/M metagenome (GOLD analysis project Ga0210057, IMG submission 183968) | Groundwater microbial communities from aquifer - Crystal Geyser CG10_big_fil_rev_8/21/14_0.10 (SPAdes) (version 2) | ecosystem: Environmental > Aquatic > Deep subsurface > Groundwater ... | reverse complement strand
CACGGTTTCCAGATCTCACACACGCCATTGGCGATGTGCAATCAACAGAAAGTAAAACCTCGACACAGAAAAAAGAATCTTCAACAGATGGAGAAAAGAAAACATCCGCTTTGGAATTTTTCGCGGTTGAGCTCACTTCGCCGAGCGCTCAGAAAAAAATCGACCCAGTCATCGGTCGCGAAATGGAGATCGAACGCGTGATGGAAATTCTCTGTCGACGCACCAAGAACAATCCTCTGCTCCTTGGTGATCCTGGAGTAGGGAAAACGGCCATCATCGAAGGACTCGCAAAACATATTACGCTCGGACTCGTTCCTCCCGTGTTGGCCAACAAGCGCATTTTCGCGATTGACATGGCTCTCTTGATTGCCGGAACGATGTATCGAGGAGAATTTGAGGGCCGTCTTCGTCAAATTGTTGATGAGGTCAAAGCCGATCCAGATATTCTTCTCTTTATCGACGAGATTCACACGATTGTGGGAGCTGGAGCAGCTTCAGGTTCTATGGATGCGGCAAACATTTTAAAGCCCGCCCTCGCCCGAGGAGAAATTCGATGTATCGGTGCAACCACCCCTGCGGAGTTTAAAAAACATATTGAAACAGATGCCGCGCTCGAACGACGATTCCAGACGGTCCTTGTAGATGAACCCTCAACAGAAAAAGCGATTGAGATCCTCGAAGGAATCGCTCCTTACTACGAACAGTTCCACCGCGTGCGTATTACGCATGACGCCATCACCCATGCTGTAACACTCTCTATTCGGTACATGCAGGACAAACAGCTTCCAGACAAAGCGATTGATCTCATTGATGAAGCATCTGCCTCCACGCGTGTACGCGATCTCAATCCTGGACCTATTCAGAAAGAACGCGAACTCTCTACCTCACTCGACGCTCTACGAGAATCCAAGCGACTCGCGGTCGTGGAAGAACGTTTCGACGATGCGATGCGTCTGAAAGAAGAAGAGACACGATTAAGCGCCCATCTTGAAGTTCTAAACCAAGAGGAAGACGCCTCCCCTATTCCTGTGATTACCGAAGCAGAGATTGCGCGCGTGGTCGCACGGACCGCAGGCATCCCCCTTGAAGATCTCATCTCATCTGATAAGAGCAAACTTCTCCAACTTGAAAAACAACTCCGGGCCAACGTCTTAGGACAAGATCTTGTCATCGATACGGTCGCGGGTGCCTTGCGTCGCGCCAAAACGGGAGTTGCTCATCCAAGTCGACCTCTCGCCTCTTTTCTCTTCTTGGGGCCTTCTGGTGTGGGAAAAACCGAACTCGCAAAAACCATTGCGCAGACACTCTTCCATACCAAACATCACTTTATTCGACTCGACATGTCTGAGTTCTCAGAAGGGTTCACCATGTCCAAACTCCTCGGTGCCCCTGCGGGATATGTCGGATACAAAGAAGGATCCAATCTCACAGACCGCGTTAAACAACGTCCCTATTCAGTCGTGCTCTTCGATGAAATCGAGAAGGCTCATAAGGATGTACAAAATCTTCTCCTGCAAATTCTTGAAGAAGGAGAACTCACCGATGCAACCGGTCGCAAAGTGAATTTCAAAAACACCATCATCATCATGACCTCAAACGTGGGGCTCGAACGCTTTGAGCGTGGGGACATGGGATTCATGAGCACCTCAGCCGACCGACGTATTGCCATGAACCAAGACCTTCAAAAAGAACTCAACGAACGCTTCCGACCTGAACTCCTCAACCGTATTGATCATACGTGTATCTTCCAACCGCTTGAAGCATCCATTCTTGAAAAGATTGTGGACAAGCAACTACAGGAACTTACCGCTCGTCTCAACACACAGGGATTGAGCATTGCCATCCACAAAAGCCTTGCAGAACATATTGGAACACAGGTCGAGCCCAAATTTGGCGCCAGACATGTCCGAACACTTATCCAAAAAGAAATCGAGCATAAAATTGCAGAACGTCTGAGTAAAAAAGATCAACCGAAAAGTCTCACGGTTGCACTCAAAGGCAAAAAGATCATCGTGACAAAAGGACGCTAGCCCCCTATGGCCACCCCGGAGGAACAAAAATCCGCACTTCAAAGCAATCGATCAAAAGATCGCCGATCTTGGAGTCAACAATCTGATGAGGACAAACGAGATCGTTTGTGGCAGGGTCGCACAATCGCAAATACCCCAACAAAAAAAGGAGGACGACTCATTGCGCGCGGACGTCGCGGACAATTTGAGTTCGCTCGTAAACAAGCAGGAATTGATGACCCAGATCGACCAAAAGACCTTCGGCTCACGCCAGAAGCTCGGGCGGTTGGAGCACGAGATCTTTTCGATGCCTCAGAACTCGAAACGAAACGTCGTGCCGCCCTTATGGCAAGCCGTCTTCAAGGCGCTATGGGACAACGTTGGCAATCGGAAGCATCTCGGCAAGCCGCTCAAGACGACGCCCCTCAATTTGGTGCGGATGCGAAGGGGCAAGATCCCGTAGAAAAACTCAAACAAGGTCGTATGCTCGCCATGGTAGAACGCGCCATCGCCAAGCAAATGGCTGATAAGGCTCAAGAACCTGACGAAAAAGAAAAAGAAGAGAGCAGTAAGGCACAAAAAGCTCTAAAGAAGAAAGCAAAAGCAGCCTTCACTCGAGGAGCTATCTACATTGTGGACTTGCTAGCCGCAGCGCTTGATGCGTCTTCCACTGGGATTTCTTTTGTCGTTGATATTTTTGTCTATCTCTTCTCGCTTGGATGGCTCAATCTAGAAATGATTTACGGGAAACATTTCGCAAAAGGAAAAAGTCGCTACATTTCTCCTATCTCCTGGGACCCCATCCCCATGCCTGTCGATAAGGATGCGGTGTTCCTCCAAAGTTTTGTGATTGCTGCTGACATTGCCCTCGCGATTGCCATACTCATCATGACGTTTGGAGGGTTTTGTTTTCTCCATGACTACGTTAAATTTGTCTCCTCTCCTCTCCAAGTCGGCGTAGCCCTTGCTCAAGGAGGCGATGGAATGTGTTTAGGTGCTATAATATCTACGATGTTTGGTCTATAGAATCAACCGTCATTTCGTTATTCAACTCCTTCTATGCTGAATGAACGCACAAAAAAAATCTTATTTGTCGGAGGATTCATTCTTTCCGTTTTCGGAATCGCGTTCACACTTTATTTCCTTTTCTTTAAACCTGCCCCACCCGCTCCGACCGTTGAAGACGGATCTGAAATCTCCCCCGGAGGGCTTCCAAGTGCGCTTGAAGGATTGATTCGCGAAACCGTTGACGATACCACGGGCTCTCCAACGGGACTCGTCGAAGCAGATGATGTCGCTCAAGGCGGACTCACACAAACGACCGAACTCACAACCTCTGCCGTCTACGATCTCGTCTTAAGCAATGATGGAGCCAGCATGAATTACTACAACTCCGCTGATGGACGTTTTTATACGATTGATGAAAACGGAAATGTGGTTGCACTCTCTGAAACACAATTTCCAAATGCGGAAACGGTCGAATGGAATAAGGACTCAGAAAAAGTCTTGATCGAGTTCCCGGATGGCTCAAACATCATTTACGATTTTAGCGCAGAAAAACAAGTCACTCTTCCAAGTCACTGGGAGGATTTTGATTTCTCCCCTGTGGCAGATGAAATTATTGCAAAAAGTATTTCTCTGGATCCAAATAATCGATGGCTTGTTATTTCAAGTGACGATGGATCCAATACAACCAGTATTCAAGCCCTCGGAGAGAACGCAAATAAAGTCGACGTAAACTGGTCTCCAAATGATCAAGTTGTTGCCTTTGCGAGAACAGGTGGTGCTCTGCAGGGAGGACTTGATCGAAACGTGATTTATCCCGTCGGACAAAATTCAGAAAATTTTAAGGGGCTCGTTGTTGAAGGCTTGAACTTTGCCTCTCTCTGGTCTCCAAATGGAAAACAGCTCCTCTACTCCGTGACCGGAGACTACAGCGACAACAAGCCGTTACTCTGGATCGTTGATGCGACGTCATCGACCATGGGAGATAACCGACACTCTCTCGGTCTCAATACCTGGGTGGAGAAATGTACCTGGAGCTCAAGCACCACCATTTACTGTGCGGTCCCACTTGATCTTCCTAGCAACGCAGGACTTCAACCCTCGTTGTATGCGGATGAGCCTGACGCTATCTACAAGATCAATCTCACCACTGGGATATCGACTCTGATTGGAATCCCTGCAGAATCAACATCCATGAATAGTCTTCAGGTGAGTGACGACGAATCGCTTCTCTACTTTTCAAATGACTATGGACAGCTCGAAGTGATGCGTCTCAAATAACCTCCTCTATGCAACACCGTTGGCTGAGTTTCCTTTCTATTGCATTCCTCGGACTCATCGTCTTTATCTTCTTCTGGTACCGCAACCAACCTATTGAAATTCCCACGATCGAGGAAACCATTGAGATTGGTTCTTTAACTGAACCAACTGTCACGTTTGTAAACCCAAGAAAAGGTGCCGAGGAGCCAACCGTCACGATTGTCCAATTTGGAGACTTTGAATGCACGGCCTGTAAAACCCTCGCAACATCTCTGGAGGTTGTTGTGAAAACGTATCCAGATGATGTTCAGGTTGTCTGGAAAGATCTTCCAAATGAATCCGTCCATCCTCTCTCCACCCCCACGGCCATCGCTGCGCATTGTGCAGACAAACAGGGGGCATTCTGGGCCTATCACGATGCACTCTACACCCGACAGACCTATCTCGCAGAGTCACAATTCTCGCAAATCGCAAGCGAACTTGGATTAGACGTGGAGAAATTCATGACGTGCTATGACTCTCGAGACACACTCCCGATCATCAAAAAAGACTACGAAGAAGCCTTGGCCCTCGGACTCACTTCCACACCAACGATGTTCGTGGGAGAGGAAATAATCATCGGAGCCATCACCACAGAAAGCCTGCTTGATCTGGTCGCCAATATCCTTGCAACCCAATAATCTATGACCCGTCGATGGAGCTTGATCATTTTTGTTCTTTGCACACTCGGCGTGTTTTTTTCTGCGTCTCCTATTCTTGCCGTCGAAGAAACGGTTGAGAATGCGATCATTCCAAATCTTAGTATTGATATCCCAGGCGTCAGTTTTTCAGAAGTTCTCAAAGAAAATGGGGTCCTCCAAATTAACTTCATTGGAGACTACGTTAGCGGAATCTACAAATACCTCTTAGGAATCGCAATAACCATCGCTATTGTCTTTATCATGGTTGCAGGGCTTCAGTATGCACTCGCTTCAGGAGAAGGTGACACAAAAAAAGCCAAAGACCGTATTCAGAATGCCGTTATGGGGCTTGTTCTTCTCCTTTGTGTCTACGCCATTTTATTTATTACAAATCCCGAACTGATTAAACTACGCTCATTACAGTTACTCGATATTGAACAACTCGAACTTGATCGAGCGACATCCGGTGATGAAGGGGTAAGTGGATCTGTTTCACGTAGCACATGTGATAAGATTGTTGAAACAGCAAAATCAGAAGGAACCTGCGCCATTTCTCAATCAGTTGCCTCCCCTACGGGAAATCAACCGGGCTGTGGAAACCATCACTGGTACGATGGAGGAGCAAATGGAGATTATAAAAAATCAACAACCTTGATTACGCTGCAGGTTGGGGAACCCCTATTCTTGCTCCCTTCGACGGAACTGCAACTTACAAAATAAGTACATCAACATCTAATCGATGTGGAAATACGATTACCCTCACCGGAACAGGAGATGCATCTGGGGCAAAAATCTACATCTGTCATGCGAAAGATTTTCTCGATGACTCTGGGGTCTACTCGGCAACACGGGCCGTAAAGCAAGGGGATGTTATGGGTCATCTCGGAGGAAATTGTTGCGAAGGAGAGACTCCCCCAAAGGATTGGTCTTCCGCAAAAAATGGCTGGTGCAATGTTTCAGGAACCGCCTGTACAAACCCAACAAAATCAGAATCCTGTAGTTGCCAACCTGTCGCACAATCTGGAAATACCTCGGGCCCCCATGTCCACATTAGTTGGAACGCTTCTGGGGGCGACTTACTTGCTTGCATTGATTACTAACATGAAACGTCGAATTGGCATTCCTATCCTCATAACGCTCTCAGTACTAACTGTGACGCTAGTTTTTGTTGAGCCAACGCTTGCCGAAAGCACACCAAAGCTCATCACCCCTACCCTTCAGGTAGACATCCCCACGATTCAATTCAGTACGGCAACGCTAGAAGATGGTGTCCTCAACATCAACTATCTTGGAGATTATATTGCCGGAATCTATAAATACCTTCTCGGAATCTCCACAACGATTGCGATCGTCATGCTCATGATTGGTGGTCTTCAATGGGCCTTTGGCGGTGTAAGCGAAGATTCGATAAAGAAGGCGAAAGATCGCATCAAGAACGCAATTACAGGACTTGTTCTCCTGCTCAGTGCATACGCGATTCTTCTTATCGTGAACCCAAACCTCATCAAACTTCAGTTCCCAGAATTAGCCGTAATTAAAGCCATTGAACTCCCTGAAGATGGGGAGGATACTGATATTAATACCTCTGCCGCTGTGGCCCCTGGAATTGAAGGATCGACCCTTAGTTCATCTGCTTTATCAAGTATTATCCATTCGCACATCATTTCAAATGGTCAAACGGTTAACTCTACGGTTCTTGCAGATCTCTATGCGGCAGCAGATGAATTTTATGCCACGCAGGGAGACCAAATGAAAATTACAAGTGGAGCACGTACTCCCCAAAGGCAGTTAGAAATTTTTTATGAGAAGTGTAGTCCTACCAGTACAAGTGCTTCTTGTAATCCACTTGTCTGTTTAAATTATGATTATGTGACCAATGGCGTATTTACAAGAAAAGGAAATGGAAACTGGGGAATCGACGGATCTATTGAAACAAGTTCAAAGTCGGCATTTGTCGAAGATCTGATTGATGGAACAAAAGCTTCCTTTTGCCCACACACATCGACGATTGCTCTAGATATTTGGTGTGAACTTGGGTCCTATGGAGACTACACATTTGACACAGAATGCATGAAAACGCTTGGAGAAATTATGATGAAACATAATTTCTGTAGACTCGCAGCAGAGCCATGGCACTTCGAGTATAATTCTTTAAAAGTCTCAACAAATTGCTCCATCTCTCAGGATCCGTGCTCCTACACAGGAAACTCTACCTATAACTTCTGCACAGACACCAATGCAGAAGGAGAGACCTGCACAAAATGGAAAGGGAAAAAGAATGGAGAATGTGTCGCCTACTAATCTATGTTCGTTTGTACACATTGTGACTCCCAATACTCAAAGTGGTCTGGTAAGTGCCTTGAGTGTCAAAAATGGGGAACGCTCATTGAAGAAGGAGGGGTGGTTCAAAAAAATGGGTCACCTCTTTCATCTGTGAAGGCAAAACCGGCTCAGAGCAAACCCCTCAGGGACGTCGCACGCCAAAACGAAACAGATCGTATCAGCACGCATGATCCAGAAATCGATCGCGTCCTGGGAGGGGGGATCGTGAAAGGGTCTCTTGTGCTTCTTTCGGGTGAGCCAGGGATTGGAAAATCGACCATGGTTGCTGCCATGGCAGGCTCAATCAAAGGCGATGTTCTCTATATCTCCGGAGAGGAATCCCCTACCCAACTTTCTGCACGCTTTGAACGCCTTTCGAAAGACATCAGTGCGGTAAACTTTCTTGAGCCGTTTCCAGTTGAAACGCTCGTCGCCACCATCGAAAAAGAAAAACCTATCCTGGTGGTGGTCGATTCTGTACAGACACTTACTTCATCTGAACTCGATTCCACGGCGGGAACGCCAACCCTCGTTCGCTACGCCACCTCTCTTCTTTTGGATCTCGCCAAACGCACAGATATTTCCATCTTGCTCGTTGGACAAGTCACGAAAGATGGAACCGTCGCCGGACCAAAGACCCTCGAACACCTTGTGGATGTCGTGATGAACCTTGAAGGAGACCCCGTACACTCCTACCGCTTGCTCCGTGCCACAAAAAATCGCTTCGGAGCAACAGATGAAATTGGGGTATTTGAGATGACCGAAAAAGGATTACTTGCGGTAGAAAATCCCTCTGAACGATTCCTCGCTGAACGATCCACCACCCCAGGATCGGTCATCGCGGCGACGGTCGAAGGATCTCGCGTCTTCCTTGTCGAAGTCCAAGCCCTTGTTGAAACCGCCTTCTACGGAACCCCTGTTCGACGGGCGAGCGGATTCGATCAGAATCGTCTGCAAATGCTCGTCGCCATTCTCTCCAAACGTGCCGGCATGAAACTTGGCGATAAAGATGTGTACATCAACGTCATCGGGGGAATGAGCCTAAACGAACCCGCTTCCGACCTCGCCATCTGCTCCGCGATTGTTGGCGCGTTCAAGAATCACGCAGACCCGGAGGCAACCGTCTATATCGGAGAAGTTGGGCTCGGGGGCGAGATTCGCTCTGCTCCCCTCACCGAACGTCGACTCATCGAAGCCTCACGCCTTGGCATCGCACGCGCGGTCATTCCAGCAAAAGCAAAAGTGAAGAAAATCGAGATTGAACTCAAACAGGTTGAAAACATAAAAGACCTCTAAAACAACAACGGCCGAACGGCCGTTGTTGTTTTATGATTGACAAATAGAACCTTTCCTCCTATATTTTCGAGGCTCTCAAACCCTGGAGAAAGAGCCATGCCAGATAGCCAGCTGACCCAGCGCGACTTCGACACGTGTGCTTCCACGATCCTGGATCACTTGTTGGAGGGTGTCGAGCCCGTGCGTCACGACGACCTCCTCACGGCAGTGGACGCTTCGACGGTGCGCATCGGCGTCAACGTCATGCCGACCCACCCACGAGAGGGCTACACCCGCTTCCCCTTCGGAGAGACGCACCTGGTCTTCGTCGCCAAGCACGCCCACACGCCGTGCGGAGGTCGACTCATCCTGATCACCTTCCTGCACCCCAACGGAGAGGCTCCGAGCCGGGACACCGCGATCCGTCTGGGTGAGCGGTGCATGGAAGAGATCCCGCACGCCGCACGCCGTCGCAACGCCTCCCTGGCCTCCGCTCAACCCATCGGAAACGGCAGGATCGCTGCTCTGGCCGTCGCTCTGGCCCAACCCGCCGACGCCTGAACGCCCCACACTCCCGACTCCCCGAGTCGGATTTTTCTTTATCAAAATCTCAGTTAAGAGAGTAACACAATCACTCTAAATGCACCGCTTCGAATTCTCTTTCTATTCTTTCTGCCACTAACGGATAATCCTGCAGGTGTGGATCCTGGTTTAATAATTCGACTGTATAGTCTCTAGCTTTCTTCATGAGATCCACGTCCGCTGGTGTTGCTAATTGGAAATCTGGGAAGCCTGATTGGGCGTTTCCGAAGACGTTTCCTGCTCCACGGAGTTCGAGATCACGTTGCGCGAGTTTGAAACCGTCGTTTGTTTCTTCCATAGTCTTGAGTCGACTCTCCCCTGCTCCTGTAAGGAGCTCTCCTGGCAAAAGATAACAGTACGACTGAATAGCACTTCGTCCGACTCGTCCGCGTAGCTGGTGGAGTTGTGCCAGACCAAAACGTTCTGCCCCGACAATGACCATCACCGAGGCGTTCGGGATATCGACCCCAACCTCGACAACAGTTGTCGAAACAAGAACATCTGTTTTGCCGTCTCGAAAATCGGTAATGGCTTTCTCCTTCTCGTCTGACTTCAACCGTCCATGCAACATCCCAATTCTGACATCTTTCAGCACCCCCTTACTCAAATCCTTTGCAACTTCTGTCACAGACTTCGCTCCCATCTTGTCGGACGGATCGATGAGTGGACACACCACAAACACTTGCCGACCTTCCTTGATCTGCGTACGCACATGCCCCCACATGCCCTGTTGTTGCGGAGTTGGCACAACAGCCGTTGCGATCGGGAGGCGTCCCGCAGGCATCTCATCGAGAATCGAAAGTTCAAGGTCTCCGTAAATCGTGAGCGCAAGTGAGCGTGGAATCGGGGTCGCCGTCATCGAGAGAAGATGCGGAGCGGGCTTGTCTCCCGTTTCTAAAAGTGCATGGCGTTGCTCTACTCCAAAGCGATGTTGCTCGTCGATAATGATAAACCCCACGTCTCCAAGCTGAATCTTATCTTGCAAAAGCGCGTGCGTCCCTATAACGCACGTAATCTCCCCGGAGTTTATTTTTTCGATCAGTTCCTTCTTTGGCATCTCTTCGTTCCCAAGTTTGTGTTGAGAACGTGTCAAAAGTGCCACTGGTTCATTTAACATCGAAACAAACGCCGTGTGTTGCTGACTTGCTAAAATCTCCGTCGGAGCGAGGTATACCACTCGGTGTCCGGCATGAAGCGCACACGCCGTCCCAGCCACGGCGACAACCGTCTTTCCACTTCCTACATCCCCCTCAAGCAAACGATTCATCGGGTGTGGTTTCTCCATATCCTGAACCATCTCCCAGATCGCCTTCTTCTGCGCCATCGTCAGGGTAAACGGAAGAGACTCCACAAACGATTTTAAAAACGCTTCATCAACCACAATCGCCTGCGCTTCTTTCGTCGCCTGTTGCTTGCGCACATGCGCAAACATCAACTGATGCAAAAACAACTCATCAAACTTTAATCGATTCACCGCAGACTCCAACGCCTCTTTAGAATCTGGAAAATGCACGGACTTAAGCGCTTGAGCTAAACGTGGAAAAGACTCACGCTCCAAAATGTTCAAGGGCACCCAATCAGGAAACTCATCCGAAGCAGAAAGAGACTCTTTCATCGCGAGTCGCAACCGGTTCATCTTCAAGCTCCCTGTAAGCCCATACACAGGAACAATCCGACCCGTGAACACCCCACCACTATGCTTCTCGATCACCGGGTTTGTCATCGACAATCCATACTTATCGTCCACGTGTCCCGCAACCGAAACCTGCGTTCCAGGCGGAAGTGTTTGCTCAAGATACGACTGATTAAACCACGTGACTTTGAGCTCCCCTGTTTCATCTTCAATGATCCCCTCCACCACTTTCAGATGCCGATTCTTCGCCGGACGCGACTTAATCGACTGAACCTTTCCGATCACCGTCACCGTCTCCCCCGCTTTCACCTCCCCAGCCCCACGGATCACCGAAAAATCGTCATACCGAAAAGGGACATACCACAAAAGATCTCGGACCGACTTAATATCGAGATTCCGCAGATCCATCACGGCTTTTGTTCCAATACCGTGAAGGTCCGATATCGGCGAACTCAAGTGAATACCCATAGTGCCTAAAGCTTAGCATAAACAAAAAACCCCAGGGAAACCCTGAAGTTCTTTGTGGTGTACTCGGCAGGACTTGAACCTGCGACCCTCAGCTCCCTGCCTACCGGCAGGCAGGCGCAAGCTGATGTTCTATCAGGAGCTGGAGTGAGAGAAATATCTCGACACAAGTCGAATATATTTCCGAGCGAGGCGATGTGATCTGATCATGCCAGATCAGGAGCTGGAGTGAAAGAAGAGAAAAAATGACATTTGTTTATGGTGTACCCGGCAGGACTTGAACCTACGACCCTCAGCTCCGCAAGCTGATGCTCTATCCAACTGAGCTACGGGTACAAGAATCGTAAACAAATGTTATTTTTTCTCTTCCGAACGAAGCGACTAGATCTGTCTCAGATCCAACTGAGCCACGTATCTTAATAACGTTTATATGATATCTAATCTCAGAGTTTATATACCCTGCGGACGGCATCCGTCAAGGTCTCTTCGACTCTTTCCATATTTTCTACACAAAACGGAAGGAGGAGTTCACGGACCTGATTTGGGTCCATATCCTCAAGGGGAACCATTAAAAGTGGGTGCCAAGGAGAGTGAAATTCAAAATAGAGATGTTTGATTTCTGGTGGCTCGTACACGATCGCAAAGTCTCGAATAGATTCAAAATCGTAATACATGTCTGAGACAACCACTCCTGTATTCGTGATGATCACCTGTACACGTTCCGGAGGCATGAACGTTGAAAGAAGCGTGATCACGCCAGTCATCAAAATGATGATCGCGAAGAGAAAATTTGCCGTCGCAACGGCATACACAATCAAACCCACACCAATCACCGATGTAAGGATATACCACAATCTGCCACGCTGATGCGAAGCAAACTCATCCACCTCCCACGCCAGGACCGGGAGACCGATATTCAGTTGTGTCTCTTCTGCTTCCATAACGTCTCTAGTTTATCACGTCTTCGAACTAATATCACGTACGATGTCCTCAAGCTCAGGAAATTCCTCATCAGTGAAATGTCCACGATTTTCGAATGTTTCCAAACGGGCAGACGGAACGCATTGACGATAGGCTTGCGCATTCGCATACGACACAACGGGATCATCTATACTATGCATGAGAATCACCTCCCCTGCTTGCGCAGAAAAAATATCTAAACTCTCAGGAAGCATAAAATCGGCCTGTGGATGTTCTTCTGGGGTATGACATGGAGCTCCAATCAAGATCGTTGCACGAATCTTAACTGGAAAGGTTTGTTGCGAAAGAAATCGAGCTAAAAAAAGTCCCCCAAGAGAATGACCAATCAAGATCACCCCATTTCTCAAAAAAGGAAAAAGCTTCTCGAACCAAATTTCCCACTCAAGATACTTCGCATTCTGCTTATTCGGCATGGGAGGAGCAATTACCTCGAATCCCTCTCCAAGCCGTTCTTGAAGACCCATCTTCCATCCGTGTTGTGAAAGGCGTTCAAGTGAGATTTTTTTCACACGCAAATCTGCGAGATACGCCTCATAGGTATCAAACACCTCTCCTCCATGAATCAAAACAATTTGTTGGCTCATACTGAATCTATTGTGACATACCTCCCCCAAAACAAAAACCCGAGACAGACTCGGGTTGGGTTTTTTAAAGAATGTGAAACACATGGAAACAGTTGCTAAAAAATCCTACTCCCGTCGCCAGGTTGTTCCCGTAGAACCATCCTCGATGGCGATCCCGTGAGTACGAAGGTGTTCACGGATGCGATCTGCACCCGCGAAATCTCGTCCCTTCCTGGCGTTGTCACGCTCGGCGATGAGCTTCTCGATCTCTGTCTCCGAAAGACCTTCTTCCTCCACCCGTTCACCCTTGAACCACTGTTCGGGGTTTTCGGTGAGAAGACCGAACAGTTGCCCCGCCGCCTTGAATGAGGCGATCGCTTCGATCTTCGCGTCGCCTTCCATGCGCATAGCACGGTCTCGCAAGGCATGCAGAATGGCGATTGCCTCAGGCGTATTGAGGTCATCATACAGAGCGTCAACGACCTCCTGCGGAGGGGTGCTCGGAAGCACATCGGGAGCTTCCCCAAGCAATCGGTAGAAACGATCGAGTTGACTCTTCGACTGCTCGAGCAGATCAGTAGACCAGTCGAGTGGTTGACGATATTGCGCAGAAAGCAGAGCAAGGCGCAAGACCTCACCATGCCACTGCTTCAGGAGATCGTGAACCAAAACAATGTTGCCCAGAGACTTGCTCATCTTGTCTGCGCCCATGTGCAGAAAACCATTGTGCACCCAGTAGCGGGCGAGTGGCGCTCCGTCGTGGCATCCCGCTGACTGAGCGATTTCGTTCTCGTGGTGCGGAAAGCGTAGATCCTGCCCACCCCCATGAATGTCGATGGTTTGACCGAGTTCGCTCTCGATCATGGTCGAGCATTCCAGATGCCAGCCAGGTCGACCGCGTCCCCACGGACTTTCCCAGCCGGGTTCGTCAGACGTCGAAGGCTTCCACAGCACGAAGTCTGCAGGATTCCTCTTGTATGAGGCAACCTCGACGCGCGCGCCGGCAAGCATCTCATCTTGATCCACACCGGAGAAAGCTCCGTAGTCATGGAATCGTGAAACTTCGAATAGCACATGACCATCCTCCACATAGGCAAAACCATTCGTCAAAAGTTTCTCAACCATGGAGATCATTTCACTGATATAGTTGGTTGCGACCGGCTCTACAGTCGGCAGAAGGATGTTGAGCCTTGCAGATTCCTCAAGATAGACTGCCGTATACTTCTGTGTAATTGCTTCGATCGACTCACCAGTTTCCAGAGATGCCTTAATGATCTTATCATCGATGTCAGTGATATTCCGTCCGTAAACCACCGCCTCTGTACCATAGAGGTGGCGCAATGTACGAAACAGAAGATCAAACACGACGGCCGGACGGAAGTTGCCGATGTGAGCGTAGTTGTAAACCGTTGGCCCACAGACATACATAGTCACTCGACTTGGATCGCCTGGAACGAAGACCTGTTTCTTATGTGTTGCACTGTCGTAAAGAGTGATTGAGTTCATACCTTTCTTACACAAGAGTCTTGAGATCAAAATTCTAATGTGTTGATTGTACCTTATACGATAAGATTAGTAACTACTCTATTTATGGGGTTGATATGCCCTTGACTCGGATCAATAACCTCGATCAAAACATAAAATACGATCCTTTTTATCAAAAGAATCGTATTTTTATGGAGGAGAGAGAGGGATTCGAACCCTCGAGGGCTATGAACCCTGACAGTTTTCAAGACTGTTGCCTTCAACCACTCGGCCATCTCTCCCTGGGTAAAACTCCTAGAATTGACGATCTTTCAACTTCTCGC
>Ga0210057_1006450_pt1 | contig 14586 bp, 13 predicted proteins | sample CryGeyCG2114_010_2_FD_183968 | JGI IMG/M metagenome (GOLD analysis project Ga0210057, IMG submission 183968) | Groundwater microbial communities from aquifer - Crystal Geyser CG10_big_fil_rev_8/21/14_0.10 (SPAdes) (version 2) | ecosystem: Environmental > Aquatic > Deep subsurface > Groundwater ... | reverse complement strand
GCCGTGAACGGAATTCGTCGTGGAGCGTACGATTACATTTCAAACTACCACGCGCGTGGAGCGTGAGATTAGCAATCACATTGAATTTTTGCTAAAGTAAGTTCGAGCCTTGTTTAAAAGATACTCCACTGCCACCTTAACTCAGTTGGTAGAGTAACCCCTTCGTAAGGGGTAAGTCCCGAGTTCGACTCTCGGAGGTGGCTCATGATACAATAACTTTGGTCTTGGGCGTACCAAGGCACTCGAGCTTGGCCACTGGTTCAAACCCAGTGGCCTTTTTTATGTACTTCAAGTATCCTGAAAGAGATGCATGATAAGTCTGAAATCCAAAAAGAAATAGAGAACTTGGAGCAGAAAATGACCCAGGTTAATTTTTGGAACGACAAAAATAAGGCTCAACAGGATATTAAAAAAATCCAAGAATTAAAGGATGAATTAGAAGGTGTTGGTAAATATGATCGAGGTGATGCTGTTATGACTATTTTTTCTGGAGCTGGTGGAGATGATGCTGAAGATTTTTCTAAAATGCTTCTAGAAATGTATCTAAAATACATAGAATCTCGAAGTTGGAGTTATAAAATAATTCACCAAAATGAGAACGACCATGGTGGTTATCGGAACATTACAATTGAAATCAAAGGCAAGGGGGTCTACGGTGAATTAAAACACGAATCTGGAGTACATCGATTGGTTAGAATTTCCCCATTCAATGCTAAAGGTCAAAGGCACACATCTTTTTCAATGGTTGAAGTTATCCCAGAATTTGAAGAAGTGGGGGATTTTGAAATACCAGAGCAAGAATTAAAAATAGAATTTTCTCGTTCCAGTGGTCCGGGTGGTCAAAATGTTAACAAGAGGGAAACGGCTGTTCGGATTGTTCACTTGCCATCTAATCTTTCGGCTCGTGCCGATGGTGAGCGCACCCAAGAACAGAATCGAGAAAAAGCGATGCAGATTTTGAGGGGTAAAATCTTCAAAGCTCTGGAGGAGGATCGTATAAAGAAAAAAGAGGGTATGTATGTATCTAAAACTACTGAAATCGAGTGGGGTAATCAGATCCGGTCCTATGTTCTGCATCCTTACAAATTAGTCAAAGATCATCGAAGCGGTGTGGAAATCCAAGATGTTGAGGCGGTTTTGGGTGGGAGAATACAGCCTTTTATCGAGGCAGAGCGAACTTTGGAGAGCTAGATTTTATTGTGTTACAATGGAGTTTGTATTTAGCAATGATTCACTTCGATAACGTTAGTAAGAAATACGATGAGGATTCCATGGTACTTGATAGTATCACTTTTAGTGTCGAACCAAACGAATTTTTATCTATTGTTGGGCACTCTGGAGCCGGCAAAACCACTTTGCTTAAAATGCTTCTAGCCCAAGACAAACCAACTTCTGGCTCTGTTTTTATGAAATCTAAAGATGTTAATTCTTTAAGGAAACACGAGCTGAATGAGCTAAGAAGAAGTATCGGGACAGTCTTTCAGGACTTTAAGTTGCTACCAGATAAAACTGTTTTTGAAAACATTGCTTTTGCCATGGAAGCCGCTGGTAAGACAGATGAAGAGATCGAATCAGATGTGCCATATGTTTTAGAGTTGGTAGGGCTTGATCAGAAAGCTTGGCGGTTTCCAGAACAACTCTCTGGAGGAGAAAAACAACGAGTGGCTATTGCCAGAGCAATCATTAATCAACCAGATATTTTGATCGCCGATGAACCAACCGGCAACTTGGATCCATTACATACGCAAGATATTGTTCACATTTTGCAAAGGATTAATGATTTGGGGACAACCGTGCTTTTAACCACTCACAATAAAGGAGTAATCGATTCTTTAGAAAAAAGAGTTATTACTCTAGAAAACGGCAAAATTATCAGAGATGACCCAGAAGGTAAATACGTTTTATAAAATATGTTCACTACAAATCTGAAAAGAATAGTTCGCACTGGTTTCCATAGTTTTTGGCGTAATGGTTTCGTTTCTTTAGCGGCGGTTCTGATCATGGTTATTGCCCTATCTGTTATTGGCTCTGTGATGTTTATGAATGCGGCTTTTGGCGCTACCTTACGAAGCATTCAGGACAAGGTTGATATTAATGTAAATTTTGTGCCGGACGCTAGTGAACAAGAGATTTTTGATTTAAAAACTTCTCTAGAAGCCTTGCCAGAAGTTGCACACGTCGGTTATGTATCCAGAGAAGAGGTTTTGGCAGATTTTAGGGAAAAGCATAAAGATCAAGTAAACCTGCAAGCTCTGGAAGAAGTGGGGGGTAATCCTTTTGGGGCTCGTCTAAACATTAGAGCTGAGGATCCATCACAATATCAAGGTGTGGCCGATTTTCTAGGAAATCGGAATACTTCTATTTCTGGTGATCAGATTATTGATGAAGTAAACTTTTTGGAGAATAAAGAAGTTATTGATCGTTTGTCTAAGATAATTAACTCAACTGAGACATTTGGTTTTGGACTGGCCTTGCTCCTCATTATTATCTCTATTCTCATTACCTTTAATACTATTAGATTAGCCATCTATGTCTCAAGAGAAGAGATTGGGGTGATGCGTCTGGTGGGTGCCAGTGCTTCTTATATCCGTGGCCCATTTGTCTTTACCGGTATAACCTACGGATTGGTCGCTAGTCTAATTACCTTAATTATCTTCTATATCGGTACTTTTTGGCTGGGGGATTTAACGGAAAGAGTTTTTGGTAGTATAAATATCTTCGAGTATTATATTTCAAATTTTGGACAAATTTCCCTAGTCGTTGTTGGTTCCGGAATCATCATGGGGGCTGTTTCGAGTTACTTAGCAGTTATGAAGTATCTTAAGTCCTAAACATGGCGATCTCTAGAAAGAAAAAACGCAAGTACTTGTTTGTGGTGGGGGGCGTCATGTCGGGCGTTGGTAAGGGTATCGCCTCATCTGCAATTGGAACTATCCTCAAAGGTCGAGGCTTCAGTGTTACTGCCCTTAAAATTGACCCATATATCAATGTCGACGCAGGTACTATGAACCCCACCGAACACGGCGAGGTTTTTGTTTTGCGTGATGGTGACGAAACAGATCAGGATATGGGTAACTATGAAAGATTCCTAGATATGGATTTGACTAGGGTAAATTACATGACAACCGGTCGAGTATACCAAGAGGTTATCCGGCGTGAGCGTAATCTAGAATATAAAGGCAAAAATGTCGAAGTTGTGCCAGATATTCCCAAAGAAGTTATCCGAAGAATCCACAAAGCGACAGAATTGGCAGATGCGGAGATAACAGTTGTTGAAATTGGTGGGACGATTGGCGAATACCAGAATGTTATTTTCGTTGAAGCTGCCAGAATGATGAAGTTGGATAATCCGGAAGACGTTGGTTTTGTAATGGTTAGTTTTTTGCCGATCCCTTCGAAGGTTGGGGAGATGAAAACTAAGCCAACTCAGACGGCTGCCAGAACCTTAAGTGGTATTGGAGTGCAGGCCGATATTATTTTAGCTAGAAGCAAGTTTCCATTAGATAAAAAAAGAAAAGAAAAAATTTCTACATTTTGTAATATTAAACCGGATCGGGTGATCTCAGCTCCGGACATTGACAGTATCTATGATGTGCCAATTAATTTTGAAAAAGACAGTCTGGCTAAGATTCTGTGTGATGTTTTGAACGTCAAACCAAAGAAACCAAAAACGGATCTAACCGATTGGAAGAAATTTGTTAAAAAGACCAAAAATGGCAACAAAGAAGTGAATATTGCTGTCGTTGGTAAATACTTCGATTCTGGGGATTTCGTGCTCTCAGACGTGTATATTTCGGTTCTAGAGGCATTAAAGTTCTCTTCTTATAAGGTAAATGCAAAGCCAAAACTACATTATATAAATTCTAAAGAAATTGAGAAAAATCCGGCTAAAGTCAAAGAATTGAAAAAATATGACGGTGTTCTTATTCCCGGTGGATTTGGAGAGACTGGTATTGAAGGGAAGATCCGAGCTATTAAATTTGTCCGAGAAAATAAGATCCCATACTTCGGCCTGTGTTACGGGATGCAGCTTCTAGTGATCGAGTTTGCTAGAAATGTGGCCGGTATTAAGGGTGCTCATACGATGGAAATAAAGCCAGAAGCCAAGGATTTGGTTATTGATTTTATGCCAGAACAAAAGAAATTAATGAAAGAGAATAAATATGGTGGAACAATGCGGTTAGGATCTTACCAATGTATTCTAAAGAAGGGTAGTATTGCCCGAAAAGCTTATGGCAAGATGGACATTTTTGAAAGGCACCGTCACCGTTTTGAAGTGAACCCCGAATATATCGCCAGATTAGAAGAGTCTGGGTTGGTTTTTTCTGGAAAATCACCAGATAGTAGGTTGATGGAAATAGCCGAATTACCTAAAAGTGTGCATCCATTTTGCTTAGGAACGCAATTTCACCCAGAATTTCAAGCTCGACCACTAAATCCACACCCATTATTCACGGAATTTATGAAAGCGGCACTCTTTAGGAGTAATACACAGCCTTCTTCCCAAAGGCCTAAAAAATAGGTATTATTCTAGATAAGCCTTATTAATCATTAATTTAACAAAAAATCATGGAAGAGCTAAAAGGTCTATGTATGAAGTGCCGGGATGCTAATAACAAGCCTACAATGCAGATCATGAAGGATGTAAAGGTAGAGGAGAAGAACAATCGGTTCTCTGCTAAGGGACAATGTACTGTTTGTGGAGGAAATATGTTCAAGTTTCTGTCAAAGGATGACGCTGAGAAGATGAAATAATTTCTTTACTATGTGTTAGAAAGGGGGCGTTTTAAAACGCCCCCTTTCTGTATTATTGACAAACATACTGCGTGTGCTACTATAGCCAGATCTTATTGAATATCGAACTTATGTAGTATCGCTGTTCTTAAGCAGTATTAGACATAATCGATATCTATGAATAATTCATTTAGACCTCGTGGGCGAGGTGGAAGAGGGCGTTTTAAAGGACGCTCTGCTGTCGGTAGAGGTCCACGCTTTAATAGATCTAATGGTCGGGGAAATCGTTTCTCTAAGAAGACTATTAGTCATGATAAATTTATCAACAAACAGCCAACCGCTATTGTGGAAGAAAATTACATTCCGAAGCATACGTTTTCTGACTTTGGATTCCACTTGCATATTGTAGATAACTTGAAAAAGAAAGGGTACGAAACTCCCATGCGTGTTCAGGATGAAGCTATCCCGCCGATTTTAGCGGGTAGGGATGTTATTGGCCTAGCTAATACCGGCAGTGGCAAAACGGCCGCTTTTGTTCTACCAATCATTCAGAAATTAAAAACTCAAAAAGTTAGGGAGAATGTTTTGATTATCACACCAACCCGAGAACTGGCCCAGCAAATCCAGATGGAATTTAAAGAATTTGCAAATGGAATGCAACTATATTCAACCGTTTGTGTTGGCGGGCTTGGTATTAGACTGCAAATTCGGGATCTTCGACGTGGCCCACCTGTTGTCATTGGAACACCCGGCAGATTAAAGGATTTGATTAAACAAGGAGAGCTTCCGCTAAACAAAACCACCACCTTAGTTTTGGACGAAGCCGATCATATGTTAGATATGGGGTTCTTGCCAGATATTAACTTTATTCTTGGTAAGCTTCCGCGGGACAGGCAATCTCTGTGTTTTAGCGCCACCATTACACCTGATATTTCCAGACTGTTGGACAAGATGCTGGTAGATCCGATCAAGGTTTCGGTCAGAACAAGCTCAACCGGCGAACACATTGCCCAGGATATTATTAAGGTTAAGAAACCGGAGGACAAAATAGAGGAATTGATTAAAATGCTGAAACAAGAACACTTTGAAAGAGTTCTAATCTTTGGAGAAATGAAGCATGCTGTTCAAAAACTCTCTGATACTCTAAACAAGAGAGGATTCAATTCAATCGCTATTCATGGAAATAAATCACAACCTCAGAGACAGAAGGCCTTAGAGGCTTTCAAGACTGGCAAGGTTAATATTTTAGTTGCCACGGGTGTAGCTGCTCGAGGCTTGGATATTCCGAATGTTTCTCATGTCATTAACTACGATCAGCCTAATACGCATGAAGAGTATGTTCATAGGATCGGTAGAACCGGCCGGGCCGGAAAACCCGGGCAGGCTTATACTTTCGTTTAGTTTCTTTAGAAAGCGACTCACTAGTCAGAGCCAGCATCAGTGTTATCGGCGAAACAAGTTTTTTGGCAATTTTGCCTACAAAACCACATCCTCTTTTTTCAATTGTATTTGCACCGTAATGCCGGTGACGTTGTTCGATCGTTAGGTTGTTGACATAATCAAGAGCTAGCCGAGTAGTTTATACACTAAGATAATCCCTAAAATTCCACCCAGACCGCCAAAGATAACAGAGGAGAAAGAGAAAGCACCCGATCCCCATAATTTCGGGACATATGATCCGATGAGGATACCTAAAAACGCTCCCATACCGATCAATCTTTTTTGTGGCATTACCTCTTATTGTACAATACTCACTTGACTCTGGTGTATTCTAAAGTATTTCCTCTGGCTAGATAATTGAGGCTTAGAGAGTCTTTTCCTGTGGAGATGATAGCGTATTCGTAAGTTTCCGAGCCGATGGTTGTCCTCAAGAAAAAACCGGACGGGTTATAACTTGCGTTTTCATCGGTATATAGATCCCAGCTGCCGGCACTCAAAGTCTGATCATCGTAAATATCTTCCACGGTGTTATCTTGCCTGTAAACCACTATCGACTTTGGATCTTGGGTACTAAGCCATGTTCCGACTATATTTTCTTTGATGCTTGTCTCGGATAGAACCGTCGTGGTTTGATCACGGCTGTACTCGGTGTTTGATTTTGGTAACGTAATCAGCAAGACTAGCCCAATAATAATGATCAAAAATATTATCAGGATTTTTTTATTCATAACTTTATAATACCAAAAATTAGCGGGGAAGTCTCAATATTTTCCATTAAATCCCTCTGGCACGCAGGACAACCTTGACTGTTCGAAGTAAGATCAAGATGTCAAAAGCGACAATCCACAATCCGCTTTTGGTTGAAAAGTGCCGGAAGTATTCGGCGTCCAGTTCCATAGAAGTCTTCTGATCTTTACCTTTATAAGACTGAAAGAGGCCGGTGATGCCGGCGGGAATTTTTGCCTGGGTTCGATTTTCCGATTTAAGATTCGCATAAACCTCGATATTCAGTGGACGTGGTCCGACTAAACTCATGTCGCCACGAAGAACATTCAAAAGTTGAGGTAGTTCGTCCAGGTATATTTGGCGTAATATTTTGCCGATGAGAATGAGTTTTCCGGTATGTTCCAATTTTTTGGTGTGGATAAAAATATCGTTTTTGCGCAGATCTTCAATTACCCTCTGATCAAAGATATTAAACTTATACAAAGTGAACGGTTGTCCCTTAGACATACGGGTTTCTTTATAAAACAGTGGATCTAGTGGGTGGCCTCGAAGAGTATGTTCAATAAAAATTAATATTAGGATAAGTATCCAGATGGGTGAGATTAAGGTCAGGATTGTGCCGGCCACTAGAATGTCAAATATGCGTTTAGCCAGGGGTATTTTGATGGTGATGGGCATAACAGATTTTGAGTACTATTGTGGGACTTTTTAAGTTGGAAGTCAAGGTTTTTTGGTTCAAAAAACACCTTGGGCTTGTTGGGCCAAGTGGTTTGAGTCTGGGGTTAATCCTTAAAACTCTTTCTCATCTCCATCATTCATAACAACAAACTTGATTCCGAAACTTGGCCGGCCTCTTTGAGCTAGAACCATGGTCGGTCAAGCTCTGAAAGGTTATATTTGACTATTTTATTCTACCAATTCGACGCTCTTTGAGCACCTCAAAAAGTGACAAAAGTGACACAGGACAAGGGGTGGAATGTTACAGGTTGGTGTTACTTTATCCAAAATACCTCTTAAATTGGCCATGTGTGCAAAGTGCGTGAGCTTGACTTATATATCTACACATGCTATAATATATACAGAGTTAAATTGACAAACCCCGAACAGAAACTTCAACCAAAAGGAGATAAATCATGGGGATCAAACGAGTTCTTTGCGTGTGCAAAGGTAACAGCGACCGCTCTCCTGCCATGGAAGCGGTCCTGAGAATGTATCTCGAGAATGCAGGTCACGACGTCACCGTCGAGAGCGCCGGCATTCTGGAGGTCGCAGACAAAGGTGGAAGCTGCTCGTCGTGCATCGCGAAAGCGGCCAGTCGAATCGGCCTGGACCTTTCCGAACACTGCAAGCGGTGGATTGAAAAGCTCGATCTGGATGGTTACGATCTCTTCGTCGTCGTTGACGAAACGGTCGCCAACCGAGTTCTCGAACTCGCCGGCTTCGACAAGATGAGCAAAGTCCACAATGCCGAGGTCACTAATCCCTGGCCGTCACAGTTCCAGGAAGACCACGACAAGACCTTCCAATACATCCTCGGTGCCATGCACAAGGTCATGGTGCGCTACTTCTCGGAGTAGCTTGCCAACGCCAACAAACATAGGCCCGGTCGTTCACCCGACTGGGCCTATTTTTTATATGGGGGTAACTACTCCATTATCAGCGTCGACTTTGACTTTCATTCCAGTTTTTAGAATGTCAGTAGCGTGTTTTGTGCCAATAACAGCAGGTATTCTTAATTCCCTAGAGACAATCGCGGCATGAGACAATAAACCACCTTCATCGGTTACAATAGCAGAAGCCTTTTTAATTAGTGGCATCAACTGAGGTCTAGTCTGGCCAGCTACAAGAATAGCTCCTTTGGGCATTTCTTCCACTAACTTGGATATATCCACATTGTCCCACTTGATTACAAAACACTGCCCCTCAACAACACCTCTCATAGCACTTTGCCCTTTAACTTCATTTAATACGGGAAACTCAAATTCTGATTTAAAACTTTCTTGACCATTAACTCCACTCAAAAAGAAGTCTTTTTTGTTGTGTAGTCCATAAGCAACAAAAATATTTCGATTCCGCAATTCTTCTTTTGTAATGTTGTTATCTCCCATTAATATATTTTTAATTTCGAAGTCTCTACATGCTAAAAGCTCTTCAAGAGAATACTCAAAATTCTCTGAGAGTTTAGGTAATATTTCTTGAGTAAGAATGTAAGCGATCGGCATCCAACCCTTTACACGAAGATTGATTCTGAGGGCACCTAGATATGCTATATCTTCTGTTAAATCTAGTAGCTCTTTGGAGATCTCATATTCACTTGAAATACTTTGCTTCTTTTTTGAAAGGTCGTTTATGTCCTTTTTCCATTTTTCTACTATCCCGGATACCGAACCGCCCTTTATCCATCGTTCGCGGTCTTTCTTTAACTCGTCTAATTTTAGTGGCTGAGCACCATCGGCAGCATAGGTTAAACCGAACTTTCTTACATGATCATTTAATAGACCGTCCTTTTCTTTTGTAGATAAGCCTCGTAGTTTATTAAACAGTTTTTCTCTTTCTGTTTCTTCCTCTAGCATTGGAGTTTGTTCTTCAGGTAGAGTTAGAGTATGAAATATTTCATTTACTTTTTCTGTTGGTACTTTTTCTAAAAGTAAATCTTTTACATATCCCTCTACCAATGCGGTATATTGGGGTGCAGAGGCTTCAAAAACAACGAACAGGTCATTCAGGTTCTTGTTGCATAGAGAAAAAGTTTCTCTTAATTCATCAAACGAATAATTAGTAAGATTTTTATGGTACTTATTGATTAATTCTGAAGATTCTTTTAAAGCAGCTTTAGATCGATTTTTAAACTCTCTTCTCCAATTACTGTCCAAAAAATCCTTTAGACCTCGTTCTTGAACTTTTTCTGTTTCCTTAGGATTGTAGTATGCTTTTATTTTTTTACCATCATCCAAAGTGATGATAAAGGTATCTTCCATAAAATTACAAAACTCTGGCATGCCATATTTATACGCATTGATATTTGCGTATGTTGTATAGATATCTTGTATAGCTTCCCAAGCTCTTTCTAATTTCATATTACTAAATAAGTTTTACAACCCCATTATCAGCATCAACCTCTATCTCATCACCATCATTCAGCACTTGCATGGCATTTAGACAACCCACGATGCACGGGATTTTAAACTCTCTGGCGACAATAGCAGCGTGAGAGGTAATTCCACCTTCATCGGTAATAACTGCACCCGCTTTTTTCATGATCGGAACCATATTTGGTTGAGTCATAGTAGTAACAAGCACTTCTCCTTTTTGGAAGGCTTCAGTATCTTTTTGCAATGCATCCAGATCTCCTGGCATAACTTTTCTTACTTTACCTCGATATTTTCCTAGTACAGCTGTTTGTCCTTTAATTTCTTCTCCGGCATTTTGGGATTGATACACAATATTTTTAAAGGCTGTATCGGCTTCTTCTGCAGTTAGAATCTGTATATCTCCTGAACCACTGTAGTAGATTGCGTATGACTTTTTTCTCTCATCTAAAATTTTGTTGATATCACCAGTAAACTCGTCCCTCAAAAGCAGTTGAACTTCGTGGGGGAAGATGTACTTCAAGAAATACCAAATATCAAGATTGAGTTCCTCTGCAATCTTTTTCCAAAGATTTCTTGAAAGAAAATAGGATCCAATCCAAAAATCTTTTATCTCCATTCGACGAACAGCTTGTTCTTGGAGAACAGTTGCTAGATGCCGAGCTTCTTTTTCATTATCTAGTTGTTTATATAGTTCATCTTGTTCCTCCCTTACCTTCTTTTTTTCGTCCTTTTGTTTTTTTACGGCATCTTCATGGCTTGGCCCGTCGTATTCATTAACTAAACTTCTGACATACTCAACAACCTTACTGTCATCAAATTGCCCAAAAACAAGCCAAGGGAACTCGGAGGCGTGTTTCAATAAATCTCCATCCGAGAGATCTTTCTTATCAGCCAACCGTGCTAAATCGAGTTGCTGTTTTTGAATATCATCTAATTCAAGCGGAGTAGTAATAATTCCAAATACCTCAGGCCACCTGTCTCCGAATTGTTTTTCAACAATTTCTTCTAACCTCTGTTCAACAGCATGGTTGGTTTCTGTTCTTGTACTTCCAAAATAGCCTATAGAATCTCTCTGATGAAAAGTAAAATCTTCATGATCTCTTATAAGTTCTTCTCTTGTTGAGTGCGAGTAATCCTTTGTCCGTATTTCTTCAATCCAATCAATCCATTCTTTGTATTCTTTTTCAAAGGTTTTTACAAATTTTTTATAGTCATCCTCGCGCAAAAAAAGATTAGGGCTTTTTTCGTATTTTGTTCTTTCAAGCTCAGATTTGGGCATATACATAGTGATGACTTCACCATCAAAATATTGAAACCCTACAGGTGACGGAAATGGAATATCTGGTCGGTTTTTTTGAGTATTACTTGAACTATAGAAACTTGGAAGAACGGGAGCACTTGCCCACATAAAAATCCATTCATCTTCGGGAATTCTTACCACACCCCTATCGGCATCAACTTCTATTTCTTGCCCATCTCTAATTAGTTCTGTTGCATTACCAGTTCCGACAATACAGGGGACTCTCAGTTCACGAGCCACAATGGCAGCATGAGACATCATTCCCCCTTGATTAGTGACAATTGCGCTCGCTTTTTTACAGGCTGCAATGATTTCTGGTGCCGTTGATTCTGCAACCAGAATCTGACTTTCTTCCATCTCATCAATCCACCTGTGGAGTTCGTCGAACTGATCTATTGTGAAATTAAACACTTTGGCTTTTCCTTTCACTTTGCCCCCATAAGCAACCTTACCTTCGAGTTGATGAGGGTCTGATTCTTTTTCGAATTCTGCTATCTTTTCTTTTGCGTCATGTCCCCAAAGATATTCCACTGATTCACCCTTACCTTCCATCAAGAAGGCTTCTCGTCTTAGCTTGAGTTCTTCAGATGACAACTCATTTCCTTCGAATAAATTACTCACATCATCAGATGTGTACAAATGCAAATCTTTAACGGGCACATTAAGCTGCTCTGATAATTTATTAACCAGTTGATTTAGGTAACAATTACCCTCAAAAATTAGAGAGTTCAGATATTTTCTTCCTTGCAACTTAAACTCCTCAAATGTTTCAAAGTTTTCCTTGATCTCAGGAAATTCATCCTGCTTTTCGTACGCTTTATCGGTATAGAAAAACTCAGTTTTTTGGTAGTACAAAAAGTACCGTGATGCTAGGTGTAAATACTTTTCTACATCATCTTTCGTTAGTTCTTCTTTCTTGAGAGAATTCTCAAAGAATTCTCTTGCTTCTTTATATGCCCCCTCAAGGTCTTTTTTAAGTTGGTCGTATTTATCTTTGTCTTTATACAATTCTAAACCCTCGTTTAAAGTCCTTGCCATCACCTGTTTTGGGAGAAGACTTTTCCAAATTGACCCACTGAAATAAACAAGGGCTTCTAAATGTTTGTAGTGATGAATAAATAGCGATGATAATAATGCACTTACACTTCCTCTAACTTGAAATAACTGCTGATAATCATCGATTGATTCTTCACCTGTTTTAGTAGTAGAACCAGAAAGTGTCGTAATCGGCCTACTCTGAACAATAAACATCTCGCCGTTTTCTTGCGCCCACTCAATATCACACGGAAAATCATAATGATTTTCAATTTTCATGATCAACTCTGAAAGTGATGTTATTTCATCTTCAGAAAGCACCTGTTCTTTTCCTTTCTCTCCAAGTTCTTGCCATTCATTACCTCCGTCTGATTTTCCAAAGAGTCCTTTTTGTTGTTCAGCAACATTCATGTCAAGAATTCGTCGTGGTTCTTTCTCAACCACATAACTATCGGGGGTGATTTGCCCAGACACAATTGTCTCACCAAGACCAAAACCTGCTTCAATGATTAGTTGATTCCTGTCTTCCGTTACCGGATGAACAGAAAAAGCAATACCAGATTTTTCAGAGTTGACCATTTTCTGGATAACTACTGCTACAGAAATTTTTGTTGTGTGGGTATTTTTTCCGTATTTTTCAAAGCGATAAAAGATAGCCCGAGGTGTAAAAAGAGAAGCCCAACATGCCTGAACTTTTTCAAGTACGTTGTCTCTAGTGGTATTTAAAAATGAATCAAGTTGACCAGCCCAAGCAGCGTCAGCCGAATCTTCGGCGGTGGCACTTGACCGAATGGCTACAAAATCTGCTCCAAGTGAGTCAAATTGTTTTAATATTTCATCAGCAATATCTTTCGGCATCTCCGCAAGCTTGATAATTGCCTGAATTTGCTCGGAGGCATCCTCAATGGTATGTATCGCCTCGGGGTCAACTCCATGAAGAATATTGTCGATTTCAACATTTATATCAGTTTCCTCAAGGAATTTTTCAAAAGTCTGAGCAAGAACCACAAAGCCAGGAGGTACTGGAATACCAGCTTGTGTCATTTCGCCCAAAGAAGCGCCCTTACCGCCTGCTATTTCAGCATCATTTTTAGATAAATCGTTGAAATTCCTTATTAATTCCATGAGTATATTTAACCACAAATACTGCTAAACATAAAGCTTTGTTTCGATAAATGGTAAGATGTGGACATCATGGTTAAAGACCAAGAAAAAATTAAATTCTACGCAGATTGGCACTTTATTAACGCAACGTCTTTAGACAAAAAATATAAGGATGAAATATATCCAATTGTGTTAGTTGCTGTAATGATAAGGGTTTCAAAACCAAGAAAACCCAACTCTGTTTTACGAACAGTCCAAAAAAGCCGTAAAGCTAAAAAGTCATAGTGAATTTATTACGCACGAATCAAAAAAGTGGGGTGACAGACACTCAATCAAGTTCACTCGCAGTCGTCCATACAAAAAGAACGACAATCCTCATGTTGAAGAGAGAAACGGCCACATCGTTAGAAAATACGTTGGATATATCCCTCTAGATTGCAGAGAAGCGGTGGATGCTCTGAATGATCTCTATGAAGTTTTGAATCTATACACAAATCATTTCATGGCTTCAAGAAAGACCATATCTAATGTTAGAGTGGGTGCTGTTTACAAAAGAAAGTACGAAAAAGCCACCACTCCATATCGAAGAGCACTCGCACATCCGAACATATCTGAAGCTGTTAAAGCAAAACTTCGTTTAGAACATGGCAAATTAAGTCCTGATGTACTACTCAAAGAAATTGAGAAACGACAAGGTATCTTGTATGATGTTCAAAGGAAACACGATAACCAGAAAGCTTAAAAACGAAAATCCGCAGGTAAGAATTATCGTAACACTTATTTATGAACTATAGCGGGTGTTTTTGTTGGGAACTATATACAAAGTTACCCTAAGCTAAAAAACCCTTATTTACCACAGCTTGAAACTCGGCCGTATTATAACACCCCAATTAAAGCTCTTTGGGGGGTCACTTGGTTTTTTAGCCACTTCATTGCCGCCCTTTTGTAGCCGTTGCCGTCCAGCAGAATGATAGTTGGCACGTTGATCTTGATGATATTAAACAGGGTATAAAAGGGTATCTAAGTTTGCTGCCGAATTAAAACACTTACAAACTTTTGAAATTATTCTGCCGAATTTGATTCACAAATGCAAGAAACGAAACTTGTCCTGAAATTGCCCGCCGCCCGCGGGCGGCGGGCAGAAAACGTGTCGGC
>Ga0210057_1006449_pt1 | contig 14586 bp, 17 predicted proteins | sample CryGeyCG2114_010_2_FD_183968 | JGI IMG/M metagenome (GOLD analysis project Ga0210057, IMG submission 183968) | Groundwater microbial communities from aquifer - Crystal Geyser CG10_big_fil_rev_8/21/14_0.10 (SPAdes) (version 2) | ecosystem: Environmental > Aquatic > Deep subsurface > Groundwater ... | reverse complement strand
TAGCATCAACCTGGTTCCAGTCCTTGTCTTGCTCTTTAAAGTAGGTAGCTAAATCAATATATGTTTGTGGGAACCAGAAGGAATTAACTTTCAGTGCGATATTGTACATTTCCTGTTCGCTGGTTCCATTTTTAGCCATCAGTTCCAAAAGCCCTAGCATGGCCATTCCATGATTGCAGTCCGGGAAGTGGGTTGAGTTGCCACAGCAAGGACGATAGATTCCCCTAGATACTTTATCTACCAGCGCTTGTTGTCCCGGCGTTAAAGCGACATATGCGTGTTTGCTATAGTGATCAAACCCTGCGCCCTTGGCCAAGGACCAGCCACCGGTTGAAGCAAAATTACCGGCACCGCCATACTGTTTATCGGTCATCTCACCGTTTTCCAGAATGTCATTTTTGTTCGCCAACCCGAATGCCCAGAGAAGGTCTAATAAATAACGGCTATTCTGTTCGTTCATAACGATAGGCTGATCACTGTTACCCGATAGCATCTGTTCTTCTGTATTGGTCAACCCCCCTTCAAATAAAGCTCTAAACTTTGCTTCTTCAATCACCCCATCAGCAATCATCTGTTTACCCAGATCTCCCCAAGTAATAGGGAGGGAAACTCCCGCATCTGGAAGGACAGCTTTGGCAAGTGTTACAGTATCAATGCTTCCAGGCTTGATGGGTTTTTGAGCGGTTGTAGCTTGCTGTTTGCCTAACAGTGTATTTTTGAGAAATGAAAGTTTGGGAGTGATGGAAATTTCAAAGACTTGTGTCAAAAGAATAATGGCAAAAAGAATCAGAGCCGCACCTTTCCAAAAACTTGTTTTTTCACCCAGCAGAGAAAATTTTTTCATAATAGTGCGTTTCTTATTACTTGTGGTTGATTTTGTTTTGTCTATCATGCGTGTTCATTAATTAGTAAGCCTATGCTATGCAAGATTACCAACACCAAGATGAAGCGAAGATGAAATCAATTTGATTCGGTGAATTCTCTGCTAAGAAGTGGCTACTTTTGTTATACTGCTACTAGTTAAAATAACAACGTTTAAGGCTAAGTTTGTATGAAAAAAGATCATAGCATTGCTTTATTTAATCAAAAAACAGTTCGTCGCCGGTGGGATGATGAAAGAGAGCTCTGGTATTTTTCAGTCATAGACGTTATTGAGGCGTTAACTGACAGTAGCCGACCTCGTAAGTATTGGAATGATCTAAAAATCAAGTTGCAGGAGGAAGGAAGTGAACTGTCCGAAAGAATCGGACAGTTGAAAATGATTTCTCCTGACGGGAAAAATCGTCTAACTGACGTTGCTGATACAAGAACTATGTTACGTCTAATTCAGTCAATTCCTTCTCCTAAAGCTGAACCATTTAAGCTTTGGTTATCAAATGTGGGCTATTGAGCGTATAGAAGAAACCGCTGACCCGGAGCTGGCCATAGATCGCGCTATGAAGACGTATCTCCAAAAGGTATATCCCAAGGAATGGATTAATCAAAGGCTGAAAAGCATTGAGGTTAGAAAAGAACTCACTGATGAATGGCAAAGCCAAGGCATGAAAGAAGGATTAGAATTTGCTATTTTGACCGATGAAATTACCAGAGCATTTCAAGGCTAAAAATATGAGAGACAAAAAATTAACTATGAAAATCACTTTATACATGGCGATTTAAGTTAACGGCTTTATAGCCAAACCTAGTCACAATACTCCTTGGACCGAAGAAGAATTTGAAAGCTACTCCAACAAAGTTAAAGAGGTTGGTAACTTGATTATTGGTAAAACAACTTTTGATTTAATGTATGAGAAAAAGATTTTCACTGATCTGGATGAGCCATTTGTGGTCGTTCTCACCTCTTCAGAGGAAAAACCTCCTAGAGAGAAAACTGTTTATGTAAAGACTTTTGAAGATGCTGTAAAGACCTTAAGACGACAAGGGTTCTCTTCTTTACTTGTTGGTGGAGGTGGACAAACTGATACAGCAGCTCTAGAATCTGGAATGATTGAAGAGTTATATGTTGATGTTGAGCCTCTGGTGTTTGGTGAAGGAATCCCACTTTTTTCTTCAAGCGAAACAAATTTGAAACTTAAATTGGTAGACACAAAACGAATTGGTGCATCTGGTATGCAGTTGCACTACCAAGTTCTCAAATAATATATATATGAAAATAATTGACTTGTCCGTTTTACTAACCCACCGAATGGTCGTATACCCGGGAGATCCTGAGGTTGATATCACAGTAGTACACACTCTTGAAAAAGAAGGCTGGAATTTATCACAAATGACCATTACGACTCATCAGGGGACTCATGTTAATGTTCCCTATCACATGGTCAAAGATGGGAAGAAACTTGATCAATTTTCCATTGATGATTTTATTGGTAAAGCCACGATTTATTCTGATGACAAAAATTGGGATTCTGATACGGGTCTAATATTTAAAGATCGGAATATTGATCAAAAGATTGTTGAAAAGCTTATTGATAGTCCACCAAAGTTTGTGGGTTTATCCTCCGAGTTTGAATTTGATCTGCCAATCGAGAAATTATTGCTGGAACATGGCATTATCTCATTTGAAAATTTAGCCAATACTAAGAAACTACCTGACACGTTTATATTCTATGGTGTACCGTTAAATATTTCCAGATCTGATGGTTCTCCTGTTAGGGCTTTTGCCAGTATTGAATAAAAATAATCATCAACTTTAGATTTTGAAGTTTATCGTTACCGTAGTGCCTTTATGAGTTACTGAAGAAATTGTTATTTTGCCACCCAAACTTTCCAAAACTGCCTTGGTTATGGCCAGGCCCAAACCGGAACCTTTTCCATTGGCATTTGTGCCTCTAAAGAAACGGTTACATAACTGCGGCATATCAACTTTTGAAATACCCATACCAGTGTCTTCAACTGTCAGTATGGTGAGTTGAGATTGTTTTTTCAGAGTCAAGCTAACTGATCCCTGAGGTTTATTGTAAGAAACGGCGTTGTAGACAATATTGCTTAAGGCTCGTTGTAATAACTCTTTGTTGGCTTTCATTGTAACGTCTTTTTGGATGTCAGCGGTGATTGACAATTCCTTGTCCTCACCCAGAGTGGTAGCCAGTTCAGCCAGACTTGTCATAATATTTGTTAAGGAAACCAGCTCTAACTTTTGAGGTTTACCGGCGATTCTTGATAAAAACAGGAGGTCGCCAATCGTATCGTTTGCTTTATCAATGGTTATAAGCATATCTTCCCGGACTTCTTGTGTCAGGTTCGCATTCTCGGTTTGTGACCGAAGCACGGCCAGTGGAGTTTTGAGAGTATGAGCCGCATCCGAGAAAAACTCCCGTTCATTGGTAAAAATATGTTCCAATTGGGAAAGCATTGCATTAAGAGCTTCCTGGATAGTACGAAGCTCTTGGGTGGGCGAAATTATAGTTATTCGTTTAGAAAGAGAAGCAGTATCAGTAACAGCTTTGGCTTGGGTAGCAATACTTTCCAATGGATGAAGTTGTTTTTTAAGCAGTTTATAGCCAATAAAGGTAATCGGCACTACCAAAAAGAGGACGACACCCAGGACAACCACCACGAGCTTATAGAGTGTCCCGTATAAAACCTGGGTTGAATAGCCAACTGCCACGATACCTTTACCCGCGCTGACTTGTGCTGGCATAGCGGCAAAACGGATATTATTTTCTGTAAAATGAGTTGGGTTGGAATTATACAAACTACTGGATCCTAAGAGTTTTTGCAGTTGATGTTCAGTAACCAAAGCAATATCAGGGCTGTTTGTCTCCAGGATGGCCGAACCATCGGGGGAAAGCACCACCACTGTCATCCCTTTAGTGCTAACCAAGTTTTTAATCAAACTGTCCCGCTCTTCACCGCGGTAATTTTCAACTACTTGTTTGGCTTCGTTTACCGCGATATGAACATGGTGGTCAATTTGATCCTGAAGTGTCACCCAAAATAGTCCGCTGACTGACACAAGAATTAAAAGCACAATCACTCCGACCGATACAACGTACCACAAGGTCAAGCGCCCTCTGAGTGTATTGGTCATCTTTTGTAATACTCTATTTTTCATACTTTCTCAAGATATAGCCTTTACCACGGATTGTTTCAATCAGGTTAACTTTCGAATGTTTTTCCAATTTCCTTCGCAAGTTTCTGATATATACATCAATGACATTTGAAAACGTTTCAAAATCGCTTCCCCAGATATGCTCCATGAGCATGGTTCTGGTAATAATCTGGCCGTTGTGTTGAGCCAGATATTCCAGCACCGCAAACTCTTTTGCGGTTAAATCGAGAGTATTCTTCCCAAATGCCGCAACATGCTCGGCTGGTTTTACTACTAAATCACCAATAGTAAGTATAGGGAGTGCGCTTTGGGAATTTCTTCTGATTACTGCTCTGATGCGGGCAGTTAACTCATTTGAATCCGCGGGCTTGGGGACATAGTCATCTGCGCCCAGATTTAAGCCTTTAATGCGGTCTTCGACTTGTCCTCTGGCCGTGACAATAATCACTGGCGTTTTGTTTTCAGCTTTTCGTAAATCGGCAAGTAGATCAAAGCCGCTACCATCGGGCAGGCCTGCCCGCGCGGGCAGGTTAATATCCAGTACGACGCAGTCATACTCATTAATTTCAGTCTGGGCCAGCCCGTCTTCTCTGGTGCTCGAAACGTCAACGGCAAAACCATCTTTTGTCAGCACTTGTCTGAGATTTTTTGCCAGAGTTTGATCGTCTTCGATAATGAGTACTTTCATATTCGATTTATTGAATAGGTTTTAATACATATTCTACCTTAGTTGATACTATTTGGCGAGTTTTTATTGGCAAATGATTTCCAAGTTTTTTTTACGAGAATCTGTCTTCTCTTTTTGTTTTGAAAGACTTTAAACAGCTTAAAAAACAACTTCAATCGTTAGCATTATCACTTTCCAAAAAGAAAGTTGCTCTCTATTATTATAAAGATGACGATGAAGGAAACGCAGTAAGAAAAAGATTTCAGATACTTAATGTAAAGGGATAATAAGCTACCAAGTACGTTCACTATTAAAGCTAAATATCCCAAACTCTACTTCCCTGTTCCTAAACGCCTTTACCAAAGGGAGCAAGTTGGCACTTAATATACCAAGTTTAGCCTTATTAAGAACTTGGACTCCTGGAGTGTATTCAACCTCCATTATGTTCTTATCTTGTACCCATAAAATCAATTCTAAGGCCCTCCAATAAGAGGTGAAATAATCGCTAGTTTTAAAATGGCTTTGAGAATAAAATGTTATCAAGTCGATAAATCACCATTTATTCTTGAGAAGCTTGAGGTTGGGAGACAGGCACTAAAGGAAGAAACCAAATGGTTTGGTCTTTAATAACATGTTAAAAACGATGATTAAATTTATATATTTTGATGTTGGCGGTGTAGTCATTAGAGATTTCAGTTGTACGAATAAGTGGGAAGAGTTGAGACGTAATATAGGAATCAAAGCAGATCAGGATGAAGCATTTGATACATTCTTCGATGTCTATGAAAAAGAAGTATGCGTAGGCATGGATATTGAAACTTTACTACCCCTAATGGAAAAAGAGTTAGGATGTAGCTTTCCTAATGGATATTCTTTTCTTCAGGATTTTGTTAATAGATTTGAGAAAAACGAGACGATAGTTCCAGTTATCGCATCCATACCAAAAGACATTAGAATTGGCTTGTTAACTAATATGTACCCAGGTATGTTGAATGCAATTAATAAAAAGATGTTAATGCCTAAAATTGAATGGGATATAGTTATAGACTCAAGTATTGAGAAAGTACGTAAACCCCAAAAGGCAATGTTTGAGCTTGCTCAGAAAAGGGCAGGACTGGCGCCTGACCAAATACTGTTTGTAGAAAACGGTAAGAAGCATGTTGATGCGGCAAAAGAAGTCGGTTGGAGTACTTTTCTGTATGACTCATCTGATTATGTAAAAGCGAGTGAAGATTTAACGAGAATAATCTCTGCATTGAAATACTAAGCTACGAAAGACTGTTTTTATCGCTATTTTTATCTCCTTTTTGCCGTATCCCGAATAAGACAATCGAACCCATTTTTTCTATTGCATAGTAAAGATAACGGGAGTAATATATGAATATGAATTCATATAGTTGTTGTTTATCCACAAGTAGTGAGTCCAAACAAGTTGCTAAAATGTCAGCTCTCTTAAAGATGGTTGCTGAGGAGAGCCGATTGAAGTTACTCTGCATCCTGAGATGTGGAGAGCATTGTGTTTGCGAGATTATGGAACATGTGGAGCTTTCCCAAAGTCTTATTTCTCACCACCTCAAAGACTTAAAGGAAATAAATGTGGTTCAGGATGAAAAAAGAGGGTTGTATGTCTATTACTCCCTCACTAAAAGAGGAAAAGAAATTACTGATCTATTATTTCAGATTAAATAACTATGAAAAAATTACTCATTGAGTGGAAACACTTTGACAAAGACGGGTTGACTTGTAAAAGATGCTCTCAAACAGGGAATAACTTGGATAATGTCATAAAGCAATTAAAAGAGGAATACGCCTCCAAGGGTATAGATATTCAGTTTCAGGAAACAAAACTACCTGAAAGCCGTATGTCAGAGTCAAATCAGGTGCTTATTGATGGAGTGCTTTTGGAGAATTTTATCCCAAATGCGATAACTGGAGAAAATTACTGTGATTCATGTTCAGATTTAATAGACGACCCCTCTGGATGTAACTGTCGAACAGTGACACAAAGTGATGAAACATATGAGGCAATACCTGTTGACCTCATCAAACAAGCAATTGCTAACAAGCTCAATCCAGGAGCAGATTATAAATTTATAGAAAGGAAAAGTATGAATATTCAAGTCTTAGGTTCAGGATGTCCGACATGCAAAAAGTTATATGAGCTTACTCAAGAGGCGGTAAAGCAACTCAAAATCGACGAAAAAGTGGAATACATAACAGACGTATCAAAAATTATTAAGATGGGTGTTATGTCTAGTCCTGTGCTAGTAGTTAACGGCAAACCAGTTATAACGGGATTTGTTCCAGATATTGAAAAGATTAAAAACCTTATAACCAAAAGCGGTGAAAGTCCTGAAGCAGCAAAATCAGAATGTAGTTGTGGAGGTAAATGTTGTTAGCCTATGGATATATTTAAACCAGTCCAATTATTCGCAGACCTTGTTACCTATCAATTGTTTCGTATCGTCCCTCATTCCTATTGGGGAGATACTATCAATTTTTTTATCTATGATGTGATTAAAATAGGACTTCTTCTAATCGTCATAAATTACGTTATGGCTATCACCCGATATTACTTTCCGATGGGAAAAGTTCGAGATATACTCACCAGGCGAAGATGGTTCGGTTTAGATTATCTTTTTGCAGCAGCTCTTGGAGTCATCACGCCTTTTTGTTCCTGTTCATCTATTCCTTTGTTTATTGGTTTTGTTGGAGCTGGCATACCTTTGGGAGTGACGTTTGCTTTTCTTATCGCATCACCCCTTGTTAATGAATCGTCGCTCTATTTATTCCCAGCAATGTTTGGGATGAGAGTGACGGTGATTTATAACCTGGTTGGGATGGCCATCGCCATTCTTGGGGGCATGCTCATTCAGAAATTGGGTGTTGAGAAATATGTTAAGCCTGAGCTCTTGAAGTTTAAGTCTCGACAACAGGTGGAGATTGAAAATGATGGTAATGAACTACCCTTTAAAGAGCAACTCAAATACTTCTGGACCGATGGTATGAGTATCACTAAGACCATTTTTCCTTACGTTCTTCTGGGTGTCGGGATTGGTGCGCTTATTCATGGATTTGTTCCCGCCTCATTAGTTGAAAAATATCTATCTACAAAGGTCTGGTATGCCATCCCGCTTGCAACCCTTATTGGTGCTCCGCTCTATGCTAATTCAGTGAGTGTGATTCCCATTATGGAAGCATTGGTTGGTAAAGGTGTTCCTCTTGGTACTGCTTTAGCTTTTATGACTGCCATTGTGACCGTTTCCATTCCAGAGTCGATGATCTTGAAAAAAGTAATGAAATGGCAACTCTTGGCTTGGTTTTTTGGTATTATCTTAGTCGGCATCATGATCATGGGTTATATATTTAATGCTGTTTTATAACTATGAAACAAACAATTCTTACTTTCGCTATCGTGCTTGTTATTGTCGGTTTGCTAGCTGTAGTGGCTATAGGTAGTAGAAGCAGGAAAACCGACACACAAACCACGCAATCACTTAAAGCGACTAGTTCACCCATTGCTCTCTCTCCCACCAGCCAAGCGCCGATTTTCTTTTACGGTAATACGTGTCCCCACTGCAAAGATGTGGAAGAATGGATGAAAGAAAATAAGGTTGAGGAAAAAATAAGTGTCGTCAAAAAAGAAGTTTATGAAAACAGGGATAATGCTCAGGAGTTAACACAGGTTGCGGGTAAATGTAACTTACCAACAGATACTATCGGTGTGCCGTTTTTGTATGCAGAAGGCAAGTGTTTTGTTGGTAGTCCTGATGTTATTAGTTATTTTTCCTCTAAAATGGGGATACATTCAACAGAAAGGAACAATCAATTAAAAAACTATTTCCATTATTAAGTTTTATAGCCCTATTTGTATTCCCGACACTTACTTATGCTGTTTGTCCGATTTGTACAGTTGCGGTTGGGGCAGGACTGGGTATCTCCCGATGGATTGGCATAGATGACAGCGTGACTGGTATTTGGATCGGTGGGCTGATTCTTTCCAGTGGTTTGTGGTTAGCTGACTGGATCGGAAAGAAAGGTTGGAAAGTTCCTCATAAAGAGCTCGTTTCAGTGGTCTTGTTTTATTTGTTTGTAATACCATCTTTGTATTGGGCAAAAATGGTAGGGCTGGCTAGTAACACTCTTTGGGGAGTAGATAAGCTCATCCTGGGGACAGTCGTTGGATCAATATTATTTATTGTTGGTGTACGGTTTGATAAGTGGCTGCGAACTATCAATGAGGGTAAAGTGTACGTCTATTTTCAAAAGGTTATTATTCCAGTGTTTTTGTTAACACTCGGTAGTTTTGTTCTTTATCTAATTACTAATTAAAGGTCTCCTACGCCAAGGCTATGGAAGACCGAAGGAGGAAAAATATGAAAAACAATAAACCAGTCCGGCCTGACATTAACGAATTTATGGACAAGGTCAAAAGACTTGAGAAAGGTGAAAAACTTGACCTTTCATCCGATGAAGATCTTTCCATCGGCATTATGAACTTGATCTCAATGAAAGAGCATTTCTTTTTCACCTACAACAAGACCAAAGATGCCAAGTACCTGGATCTGCTCAATGAAATCAGGGAGATGCGAAAAAGTGCTCTTAAACGGATTATCAAAGACTGCGAAGGCGAGGTGTGGTGTATTAGCAAGCACCTGCTAGCTGCATCCATGCGGTTCATGGAAGTGGGAACAAAAGCTCTTACTAAGGGAGATAAAAAGGATGCGGAAGATATGTTCCAAAAATCATACAACCTTTATAGTCTGTTCTGGGGGCTAAATTTGGGGCTCGTTCAAACCAAAGATATCAAACAAACGAATCCTCATCAGGAAGTTGCTTTTATCAGCGAAGATCCTAAACCAAAACAAACAGGTTCTTCAAGCATTTTTGCCAAGCTTAGAGAAGTGGTTCAAAAAGCGATTGATTGCTGCAAAGAGTAATCTGTTAAAAAGTGATAAAAGAGGTTCTCATTTGATCCATTATTCGAGCCACGCTGGGCGTGGCTAATCCCACGCTGAGCGTGGGAGCCTATTAGTTATCAATATGTGTAGCAATAAACTTCTTAAACCCGCTTATTAATTCTGCATTCGTTGTATGAAACGCAATTTCCTCAGTTCCAAAAAGACCTCCGAGTTGAGAAAAATTATGAGAGCCAAATAGTGCATGTTTATAATCTATAACTATTAATTTAATATGCACTTTTTTTGAAAAGTGGACAAGTTTTATATTGGGATTGTTTTTAATGCTGAATGTAAGCACATTGTAAATAATATTCTGAGGGAATGAAGTAAAAACAAAATCGTTTTGATGAGACGTAATAATGGTGGTTTTTACCCCTTTGTGACTTAATGTAATCATTATTTTTAATAATTCACTATCGGGAGGATATTGAGAGACAAAGATTATGTTCCTCTGTGCATTTCCCACTGTTTTTATTACTTCTTTATAGATTAATGACTTGCCGCGTCGACCAGAATCGACCATAAAACTCGTATCTATATCGCATTTAGTTATGTAGTCGTGTATCCTTCTTCCTTTATTCACTCGTGGAAATTGATCAACAAGCGCATGTATTATTGATTTGTCAGTAGTTTTTACCATTAAGTCCAAGTTTTCAAATGAATACTTCATCAAGTTCACTCCACCAACCCACGCAATTTCGTTATCGACAATAAACATTTTTATATGATTGCGCCTATACGAAGGGAAAACCGATGTGAGAAAATTGGGTTTATTTGTTATTGTTAACGTTACACCAGCAGCACGTAATGATGCATACATTTTTTGACGTTTTTGGTTGAAATCTTCAACCAACGGGTTTTTTCTAATGTACAAAATGGCATATCTTCCTTCATAAAATCGTTCTGCGAGCCAATCAACATTTATTCGAACATCAATTCCATTTTTTGCTGCGTTAATCAAAATACTTACTATTTCATCTATATACTCTCCAGGATCAAAGTTCATGGTTTGAATCCAGATATTTCTTTTTGCGCGAATCGCGTAGAGTTTAAAACTCTGAAAAAAATCAGCAGGATTTTGTATCTCAAATGTACTCATTAAACAGATGTTAATACTAAAGGTATAATAATAGCAACAAGAAAAGGTAAATAACAAAAATTATATTTTAACTATATGGTAAGAATAGAAAATATTATTGGCCGTTTTCCGAAGATTGCTCGCGCTGTTGATTCGTTTCTACCAGAGGAAATAAAGACCCAACTGAGGAGATACTTATTACATGAAACTTTTCCGATGCCGGAACCATTCATACGAGAAATACATGGAATAAGAGCAAAATTCTGGATAAGGAACCCATCAGATTTTTATAGAATTGCCAGAGATGGCTTCGAAGATGGTTTTGCTGAAGAATTAATCGATTGTATTAACCCAGGAGATATATTTTTAGATATTGGTTCGGCACAAGGTTTTTACTCGATTCTTGCCGCAAAAGCTGGCGCAGAAGTCTACTCGATAGATCCAGATCGATTAAGTTATCAGTCTATCAAAGATAATATCGCTTTAAATGCTGAGCTTGCAGGTAGAATTAGTGTTTTAGAGATTGCGCTTGGAGATACATGTGGAACAATGGCACTCAACTATGACGAGAAAGGAACATACGCATCCAGCCTAAGAAGAACAGCAAAAGCTTTAACAAAACGTACCATTGTAGAGATTGTGCCACTAGACAAACTAATTGAGGAGAGAAAAATTAAACCACCGAATGTCATAAAAATTGACGTTGAAGGAGCAGAAGGCTTAGTGCTTAAAGGTATGGAAGGTTTACTAAAGTCAAATCAGAGACCGCAACATTTGTTTATTGAAATTCATGAACAGTTTTTACCTCAGTTTGGGACAAGTGCTGTGCAGGTATTGCAGTATATTCAAGACTTGGGGTTTGTTCCCTTTGATGGTTTAGTTAGGCATAGAGAAAAACAGCTATGCCACTATGTGTTGCTATAAAGTAGTACTTCGACTTTGAAAAGCGTCAATATCCTGCTGTATTTGTCTTAGCACAGATAAACTTGAACGTTTCCTTGAGCTAGATAATAGATTTGATAGTCTTGAATCAAACGCAGATATGAGATGGCCATCTGTTGTCACAATAGCTGCTTCTTCATTTCCCCAGTTAACTCCCTTTCCAGAAAAATTGTGAGTTCCAGCAAACAAAATTTGATGAGGGGTATGAGCATCTATTAATGCTACTTTAAAATGTACCCAATTAGGATATTCGAAAGTAGGAATTCTTAACTGAACACCTCTCTCTATCCAGTAATTTGCTCTATCAAAAAACCACGGAATAGTTTCAGTGATTTTTGAAGGATCGGATACCACAACAACGACCTGTTTACCTTGATACACCGCGTCATCAAGATATTTAATGATGGGCCTATCTAGAGCAAATTGACTCGTAATTATGATAGACGTTTTTGAATTGGAAATAGCTTGACTTACCGTATCTAAGATTATTGACTGCCCCTTAGTTCCACTGTCTATTAGTAATGATGTCTCATCGGAACAGCCGATGATTGTATCATTGGCAGGAGTATTTGCGTACAATTCAGCCAATGCGTTAACTACGCCTGGTTCTTCAATTTGTATCATGAAATCTTCTCTCTTAAAATCTTTATCTGAAAGGTTGATGCCCCCTAAATACGCTGTGTCATCAATGATTGCGATCTTTATATGGTTTCTGCCACTTCCTGGATTGAGTTGACTAAGTCTATTCTTCGGTGGATTTGTAACAAATACCTGAACACCGCTATTCTCAAGATCTATTAAGGCCTCCCGTTTATTTCTTTGTCTAGATCTTCTGAATTGATTTCTTTCTCTATTCAAACTCCTAACATTGTCTAATTGACCATCGGTCACCATTAGTGTAAACCAGTCGCATGAGAATCGAGTATCAACATGTTGTTTCGCAGAAGCTTTCATCAAATGAGATAGTGAACCGAAAATAGGATCGACTTCAAAATTCATTGTCTTCAACCATACCCTTCTTGTAGCTTTGGGGATTCCTTTTTGTAAAGCAATAAAATAATCATGAGGTGATAAGATTTCAAAATTGTTATCTGTTTGGCTCCGTGTAGCTTCTACAGAGAATCCACCGACACCCTCAACTAATGTATTCATAGATTATATGTATTATACACGTCATCAGACCTTCATATCGACCTAAAGGAGTATTACTCTCATAACCCATATAGCCTTTGATATACTTGTATCTATGTCAATAAAAACCGACAATCTGCTTACCAAAGGTCTTGCGGTGGGATATGCCGGAACTCAGAAACCAAAACTGGTTGAAAGAGTTGGTTTTACAGGTGCATCAAATCATTTTGTAAGCTCAAATGGGACATACCATGATGAATGGTTCGCGGACAAAAATGGCGGAGGGCAGGAATTAGTAATAGCAGGAAAAGAAAGCGCTACAAGGTTGTATGGAGGTGGTGTAAGTTCTACAGAAGAGCTTACACAACTTGGGCTTACAGCGGGCGACGTTATACAACGCCTTATTGTAAGCGTTCAACAGCTTGGAGGAAAAACAAGGCTTCATGAGCCATGCTCTCTAGAACTTCCAGATGGGTGGCGGTATGTGTACACGATTCTCAAGAAAAGCGAAAAAGTGCCACTCACCATAGGCTACGAATCTATTCTCTATAACGGTAGAGAAGTATTTGCCCATGGCCACATACTTTCTTCTATAAAGTAAAACACATGTCAGGCGCTGTAATAAAAAAGCATTGTCAGAAGCCCTGCAGAAAGAACTGGAAGCTATTTCAATACCTAACCATACGTCATCGCGAGGAGTCCGACGTGACGTCGGACGACGAAGCAATCAAGACCCTTCCTCGTCATTGCGAGGAGCGCAGCGACGCGGCAATCTGTTCGAGAGATTGCTTCTCCCGATATAAGAATCGGGATCGCGATGACAAGGGTCACGCTCAGCGTGACAAGGGTGGTGCTCGCGATGACAACCCATATCCATTAGTATTGAAATGAGTTCTGGTATATATTCGTAAACTGCTGTATGTTTTAGTAGAATAGAGAGACAAACCTATGAAAAAGGCAATTATTATACATGGATGGGAAGAAACGTCGCAAGGGCAATGGCTGCCATGGTTGGGAGAACAACTTCGTGAAAAAGGTTATGTTGTTGAAATACCCCAGATGCCTCACACGAAAAATCCAAAACTAAATGAATGGATGGAAATGCTTGAATCTTTTTCTCCAGATAAAAACACCCTTCTCATTGGGCACTCTTTAGCGAACGCTCTGATTTTAAAATATATAGCAAAAGCAAATACACGTATCAAAGGTGCGGTCATGGTTGCCGTGTGGGATTGGCTCTTTCAAGACGTCAAAGAATTTCACGAAACGTTTTTTGAGAACGGGTTTGATTACGAAGCTATTAAAAAGAACAATACTCCTACTGTCATTGTGAATTCTACCACCGACCCGTGGATCGATTTTGAAAGAGCAAAAAAGCTGGCTAATAAGATAGATGCAACATTTATCGCAATCGAAAAAGCTGGCCATTTTATGGTAAGAGATGGGTATGCACAGTTTCCAAAACTGGTAGAAATAATCGAAAATAAATTCACATGACAAAAATAGTTGCAGTCGATCCTATCTTGCTTTATCCAGAACACACAAAGTTACTAAAAGAGTTTGGAGAATTGACGACATATGATACTGTACCCAAAAACTCGAGAGAAATAATTGATCGAATTAAAGGTGCAGATATTGTAATCGACTATTGGACTGCCCTACCAAAAGAAGTTATGGAGAATTTGAAGAATACAAAAATGATCTGTAGTGCGACTGCAGGATACGATTGGATAGATGTTAAAACTGCTAGCAAAAA
>Ga0210057_1006447_pt1 | contig 14589 bp, 16 predicted proteins | sample CryGeyCG2114_010_2_FD_183968 | JGI IMG/M metagenome (GOLD analysis project Ga0210057, IMG submission 183968) | Groundwater microbial communities from aquifer - Crystal Geyser CG10_big_fil_rev_8/21/14_0.10 (SPAdes) (version 2) | ecosystem: Environmental > Aquatic > Deep subsurface > Groundwater ... | reverse complement strand
TGAAGTCCCGCCTATAGCGGGATAAATCGGACACATCCCTCTGGAGGATGGTATTGGGGTTCGAGTCCCAGTATTGTCGGTGATAATTAATTGTTATAAAATAAAACTATGTCACAAGAGCTGGCAGATTATATAAAACAAGTAAGGGGAAAGGGATTTAAAGATGAGGAAATTAAAAAAATTCTTCTTGAATCAGGATGGCAAGAGAAGGAGATCGGTCTTTTTTTGGTACCCGACCTTAAAAGTTCAAACAGATTTTTAAAGCCCAGCTCTGTTTTAATTTTAACCATTTTGATTATCGCGGTAGGAGGTTATTTTGTTTTAGCTAAAACTCAAGGATTGTGGCCCTTTGAAAGCCTGGAGAGTGAGAACATCTCGTCATTATCGTTTCCTAATGAATTCTCGGTGGGGGTTCACGGTTTCCCTGTTCTGACGATAGAAGATGGTATGGGCAGAAGAGCGGGCCTTAATTTGGAAGAAAGGTTTGATGAGATGGAGGATTCTAAAATTCGTTGCTTCGTCGAATTTTGCGACATTAGTATAAATAATATCCCGAACGGTGTATATATTCTTACATTATGGGGCAATCGGGAGTCTAGTTTTATGCTTAATATTGACTACCTATCGAAAATATCTATTACGAACAACCAATACTTTGGCTACTTTCACGGGGGGCAGTTATCTTATCAGTTGATTATCGATGGAGGAAAAACACCGGCAGTTGTTCTAAAGGAAAAAATTAAATCGGTTGGCGGGATAGGTTCTGTCTCCGCTGAAGTAGATGGTAAATTAGTCACAAAGATATCTTGGGACAAAATGCCTGAAGCATTAAGTTACAATGTTTATGGCAAGAAAGATGAGCCATTTTTTAGTTTTTTAAAAAACACCACTTCTGTAGAATATATTGCGTCCCATCCGTGGAAATCGTGGGGGGATGACTCAAAGGATGATTACTCTTACGGGGTTACAGCTGTGGGGCCCGGCGGAGAAGAAAGTTTCTTTTCCTTTACGCAAAACTTTGAAATAGAATAGAAACGAGAGGGAAACTCATAGAAAATATGACGATTTTAATAATTTAAATTTGTCCTATGTTTACAAATTTAATACCTTTAAAAATCTCGCCCTCAAGTTTATTTCTTCCAACACACGCAGCTTTGGTTGGAAGAAATAAACTTGCCCCGCCATGGCGGGGTGAAGCGGGGTGAAGTCCCGCCTATAGCGGGATAAATCGGACACATCCCTCTGGAGGATGGTATTTGGGGTTCGAGTCCCTGGCCGGCAGCCCCGTGATATTTTTCGAAGGCCACGTGACAAAATAGGCTTTGCTATTTTGTTTTACGTGGGATATATTAGTATTATTTATGTAATATATATATATATTAGAAAATTTAAACGACAAGAGTTGGTAAGTTGGCAAAGATAATTTACTAATTATGCGAATAGAGCTTAAAAAATTTGGGAAGGTTCTCACCTCGCGTCCTACGGGAAAAGAAGCGTTTGCGGCAATTCGTCCGATCCTTGATCCGAACACCGAGGTGGTGGAAATTGATTTTTCCGACATTATTTCTCTCTCCCCATCTTGGGGAGATGAGTTTTTTGCCGCACTCAAAAATATGTATGGCGATCGAATTAAGTATTTGCCTACTGACAACCTATCGGTATTAGAAACACTTAAAATTATCGAAGAAAATTAGAAGCCAGAAGAGAAGGATGAAGCGATTAAATTATTTAAAATATTAGGATGGTTACAATAATTTATTTTGTTCATGGAACAACGATTGATAACCAGAAACATATATCATCTGGGTGGTAATGAAGAATTTAAATAACATGAATCCTGATAATAACTCAATTGATAGGACATATTTTATCGGAGGACCACCGCGCGTTGGTAAAACAACCCTCTCTTATGCTTTGGCCAAAAAGATAGAAGGTCATGTCGTCTCAACAGATGCAATCAGAGATGCTGTTAAAAAAGGAACTACAGATAAAAGCGGAGATCTGTTCAGATTAAGACGAGAGAATGATTTATCGGAAGAAGAATGGCTTAAAGAACATCTGGAATCGCCTGAAATAACAATAGATAACCAAAATAGGGAATCTTTTGCCTTTTGGAATTCAATTGTCGCTTTTTGTGATACTTTTTGTGAAGATAATGCCAAACATATTGTCGAAGGCGTGGCATTGTTACCTTACTTAGTTTCTGAAATGAAGAATAAACCCTCGCATGTTATCTTTGTTGGCAATACTAATAAAACAGCAAAAGCGATGATTCTTTACATGGAAAAATATCCTGAGCAAGATTGGATGGCAACTTTAAATTACGGTGAGAAAAGAATTGAAGGAATGGCTAATTTTGTGAGAGCTATGAGCCAGTATTTCAAAAACGAAGCTATAAAATACGGTTTTCCGTACTATGAAATAGATGGGGATAATTTTGAGAGCTCGATTGAGAATATTATTGATAAAATGATTAAGCCGTGAAAACATTTAAATTCAAACATGAACTTGATGATGTGGTGCTGATGTAGTATAATATCAAAGGTTCATTTGCATGGTCGGAGGCAGTATTGAAGAGATTAAAAACCCTTTTGTCAGTTCCTTGGTGTTGTGTTTTTAGTCTGGGATTGGCCATGTTCTCTATTGGCAACACATCTCTTTTTATAATTCCAAAAGTTGATTTTCTGATCCACTCAATTCTCATCCCATTGTCATTCGGAATACATGTCTTTCTCGGTATTCACATATATCGATCAAGAAAGCATCAAAAGCACTGTTCTCACAAGAAAAGCGAACATGGTTTCTATTGGTTATCAGTAGCGCTTCTTATCGTCTCTACAATCTTTCATCTAAGCCCCTATCACAAAGAATTTTTGAAGTTTTAGCTCCCTTATGGGAGTTTTATATTTCTGATAAAATAGTTAAGTATGGATCGACTAACTCGCTATAAGTTCGCCACCGATACGGTGCACAAAATACCAAAGGATTTGCGAAAGGCTATTGCTTCTACTTTAGCGACGAAAGTGGCATGGAAAAACATTACGTCACTTGCGCGCAATGAATGGATTTGCTGGATTGAGTCTGCCAAGAAACCTGAAACGAGGAGTCGCCGGATCGAGAGGACGTGCGTAGAACTTATAGAGGGAATGCGCCGTCCTTGTTGTTGGGCCGGATGTGTTCATCGAAGAGGAGCATGATTTGATGAAGTAATCCTGTCGCTTTGGGCCGTTTTGTGGTGCGCTAAGACTTTAAATTATTTCTCAAGTTCATTGAGCAGTTTCAAAGCTTGAGCCCTAGAGATGTTTGTTGACTGCCATTCGATGCTTTTTTGTAGACGATCTTTTTCTTTTTGAAACAACCTTCTTAGAGTTTCTTTATCTTTATCTTCGAGTTTTTTGTATAGTTCAATTTTTTTAAGCTCTGCATCGACAGAGAGGTTTCCTACATATAAAACGTCGATTTTGCCTGTCCGGTAGTAACGTTTTAAGTTAGATGTAGCGATAAAAGAGTCGGGATTTACGATGTTTACTATAATCAGAAAAGCTACAAAAGAAAGCAATGTGCCGAAGGTAAAGAAGTGTTCTTCTTTCGTCTTTATAAATTTAACTGCAAGGAGGATAAACAATACTAACAGAAGAATAATAAAACCAGCTACATAAAAGCGTAGCTCGGTCATGCTATAAGCATCAATATATAAAGACAGTCGCTTAAATGCAGAAACGATAACAATTATAACTTCGGATATTAGGATAAGTGCGGGTATTAAAAATCTATTATTTCCCGATTCAGCACCTGTATACTTTTCAGAAGCTAACAATACCAAAAGTGATAGCATCGCCACCGACACCAATTCCCAGAAACCATGATGCGCGTATTCCGCGTAAGTAAATCCTGCTTTAACAATATTTGTCTCACCACCGAACAAGTAGGTGATTTGGAAACCAATGAATATTAAGAATAATACTGCAATTAATCCAAGAAAAACCAATATCTCTATCTCTCTGCCTGGCCGCTCCGCTACATCAGGTTTTTCAGGGGTCATTCGCGTTTTATTATGAAAAAATATATAGGAAAGAAAGCTCAAAGATGCCACGAAAGCAAAACACAACAATATAAGATATTGTATTGTGCGTTCAGAAATAGTTATGGCTACAAAGCTATTGATGAATTTTGAAAAAGCTAAGTCTGCCTGCGAAAACAGTGCACCAAAAATGATCAATATTGGCACTGCCATGAGCGCGCTTTTAATGATTCGAATCCAGGCGTTGCGATTCTTTGTCTCGTTGTGTATCTGACCAATCGAGACAATGGTGGACAATGCCCTGCTCAGCATTTGAAAAGGCATAAAAACTATCATGATAAAATAATCTGCTATCCCCATTAAGAAAGTTGGAGTGCCGGTCATCTCATGTGCCAGTAACACAAACAAACCAAGTATTGCACAGAGATTCAAAAAAATTAGAAATTCATTGGCACGAATACTGGGCATTAAGGCAAAGAAGAGAATGGGTAAAATTAACCACCAGACCCTCCTAAGGCGAAAGTGCTGATATTGCCCAAATAAAAACGCTGTTCCTAAGAGAATTGTGCTGAAAATTAATATGGAAATTCCAATTTCTTTTGCAAAGAACAAGAAATTAAAAATAAAAGATAGACCAAAACTTGCGAGAATTATATATAGTGATTTTGGGAATGTGCTATTCATGTTATGTTTGTTAATTTTTATACTCTATGATGTCTCCGGGCTGGCAATCTAAAGCTTTACAGATTGCTTCCAGGGTTGAAAAGCGGATCGCTTTTGCTTTTCCGTTTTTTAATATAGAAATGTTGGCCATTGTAATTCCGACTTTTTCGGACAATTCGGTGACGCTCATTTTTCTTTTAGCTAACATAACGTCAATGTTAATAATGATTGCCATGTTGGTTTGGTTACACTGTTAAGTCGTTCTCGGATTTTATATCGACGGCACTTTGCAAAGTTCTTTCAAACATAGCCGCCGCAGTGGCGACTACTATAGAAATAAAGGTAGCCACAATAGACACGGCAATAAAACCCGCCGGATCGTCATCCGCGTTACCATTAAAAGACACCCTTATGTATATTGCCGCTATCACAATTAAAATGCTTAGAACGATTGCGCAGTATTTTATATTCCTTAAAGCCCTCACCGAGTTTAGTGAGAATACTTTATTTTGCCCGATGTATCCGAGCAATTTGAACGCCTGATATAGCGCAACAAAAAATGCAATAGATGCCGCGTACCCATACATGATGAACGGATCAGCGTAAATGCTGAACAGGTCTAAATTTACGGCTCTCCCCTCGGTCAGAGGAAATCGGATCATGATGGCCAGCGCCACTATGCCGATGAGTACAATGACTACTTGAAGAAAGACGGTTGAATTTTTTTTCATAGATGGTGTCTTTAGATTGTTCATTCTTTCAGCTTACTCTCGCGCTTATCGTTTGTCAATATTTATTTATCGTTGTTTGGTGTTTAAGGTTTATAGAACATGAAAGGGAAGTGATTAGTTTTCATTCGTCAGGATTTATTTCGTAAAAAGCTTGGATTTTGTTATTTACAAAACGATAAATTTCAGTATAATTTGCCATAGTTCAATAACAATTGAAAATGGGAGAAAGAGTGAAGTATAAAGATGCTTTATATGGTGAATGGGAACTGCCGGACTTTTTAAAAAGACTTGCAATGACCAAAGAGATGGTCAGATTAAGAAACATAACCCAGTCCGTATTGCCGAATGATTTCATGCCCCGTGGTCCTATTCCAAGCAGATTTCAGCATGGTTTAGGAGTAGCAAGATTGGCTGATGCTGTTTTAGAAAATTATCCAGATCCTTTTGATTACAAAATTTTTCTTCTTATTGCGGCTCTTCTTCACGATGCGGGCAATCCGCCATTTTCTCATCTTTGCGAACCTTTTTTGAAAGAAGCAACAGGATATGACGGAGAGTCGTTTTTAAAAGTTTTGCTTGATGGTTCTGAAGCGGAGAAAATTTTAAAAGAATATAAAATATCCGTTGGAGAAATAACGGCTTATGTTACAGGTAACGCAAGACCTTTTTCTGATATTTTAAACGGATCAATGGATATTGATAATCTGGATAATGTGGGCAGGTATAATTTATCAGCTAACTTGGGGGCGGAAAAATTCAATGCCATTAAAATTGCTTCCAGTTTCAGGCTTAATCATTCGGGTTGTTTTGATAATAAGTCAGGGTGGTTCATTCTGGATAAGGATAGCGTTTGGGAAGAAGCTCAAAAATGGAAAAAAGCACGCCAGATTGTTTATTCTTCAATATACGGCACACCTCATTTATCTGTGGCGATGATGGTTTATAGAGCCGTCGAAATTGCTTTTTTTGAAAACGAAATAGGTTTTGATTTTTTTCTTTTTAATGATCATGAAGCCATAGCTTACTTGCTTACAAAATGCAATTCAAGGACGAGGCGTCTGGTTGAAAAAGCCAGAAGGTGGGATTGGTATGAAGAAATTATCGCAATCGAGACCGCTAATCCTACGCTAAAATTAAAAGAATTGGCATCAAATTGGAAAAGCAGAAAATATATTGCTGACAAATTGTGTGAACGGTTCAGCAGAGGAGAACCGGATGCATTTTGTGTCTATATCGGAAAAGGAAAAGATAAACGTAAAATTATCGTTCCATTCGTGTATGATACCGGAGACAAGAGGTTTGACCTTTGTGATGATAGTCCGATTTATAGATTTAAAGTTTGGATGGATAGGAAAGAGACTGTAAACAGAAAAGAACTCAAGTATTACACACAAGAATTAATAAGTTAACGATGCGATTCTGTTACACTTTTCGAAACCTAAGACGTAACAGGATTTTTCCAAAAGCGGGCAAGAAGCCCGCTTTTTTTATTTGAAAACTTTTTGTTTTATAGAGTTTTTAGGTTTCAGATAAAAGTTTTTACGAAAAACAACTTGGACTTTACTACTTTACAACAAACCGAATGATAAAAGCGAAAGCGACAAAGAAACCGACAATTGCGAATAGAATTGAAAATAAAAGCCAGTATCTCGCTCGGACTCTTGTAGTAACCGCAAACCGATTGCCAAAGTGTTTAACAAACTCTTCAATTTGAAGATCAACCGATTTTTGAGCCTGACTGTTGCCGGATTTAGGTCCTACTAAAAACTGAACCAAATCGTAACGACTGATAATTCCTTGAAGTTTTTGATCCGACCCAACTACCGGAATCGGATTAACTCGATGATGTTCGGAAAATATTTTAGCTACCGTGTCAATGTTTTCATCAACCCGAATCATTAAGGGGTCATGATTCATTATATCCTTAACTTTTAAGTTTAGTATCGGTTCGATCTCTTTTTTAAACTCAGATTTTTCCTGGCTCAAAACCGGTAATTGCCCCATTAATTTTATGAAAGTTGGAATATGAAAAGCCGTTCCTTTGGCGACTAAATCGTATTGGGTCAGGATTCCAACAACTTTCTGTTCGGAATCAACTACCGGCAAACCGTCAAAATTGTGTTCAAAAATACGACGAGCCACTTCAATAACCGGCTCATTTTCAAAAGCGGTTATTACTTTTTTTGTCATAATATCGGCAACTGTGGGTTTAAGCATGATTTAGGAAAACTTAAAAATAATAGCAAAAGATAGAGAAAGAGAAATAGTCGCCCGATTTATCGGAATCTTTTAACCGGAGCGATGATTTTTTTATAAATTATTTCAAAAGGTAACATTTCTATAATGGTAACACCAACACCGGGGGAACGAGAAGTATCGTAGATAGCTCTACCAGTAGCCTCCGACTCCGAAGGCACTATCGCTAATTTTCCACTTCCCAACAAATATATTGTCATCGTTACGAAATAAATCGCAACTGCAATCCCAATCCACTTTAATGTTTTTTTAATTTTCATTTTTTATTGTTTGCTTATAAAATTATTAAATTAAATAAGTATTAAGTTTAGTCTAACTCATTATACAATTTAAAACAGAAATAAGCACAGGAGGATTATCCACAAGGAAAGGTTTGAGTAACAGTGCTATAAAAATTAAGATATTTTGAAAATTTAATTTCCTAACAAAATAAAAAATTAAAAGAGATCCAGCGACAGAGGATGGTAAAAATGGTCTGTTTATAAGGTTAATTTACATATTTTTTGGATTTTGATAATATATTAGTATTAAATAAATATCGTGATCCAAACACCAGTAAGATTCAAAAAGGGGATTGCCATTGAACTTCGAAAGAAGGGTCTTTCTTATTCTGATATACAAAATTTGATAAATGTTCCAAAATCAACCATTGCCTACTGGCTGAAAGGCGTTAAATTATCAGATGATCAAGTTGAAAAATTAAAAAAGAAACGTTCGGAGATTGCGAAATCCAATTCACAAAAAAGAGCGGCAAAAATTTTAAAAAAAACGGAAGAAATAAAAAAAACTTCCGCTGAAAAAATAGGCAGTATAACCCAAAGAGAATTTTGGTTAATGGGGGTTGTGTTGTATTGGAGAGAAAGATTTTTAACGGGCAGTGATCATGATTTGCAGAAAGGGGTTCGTTTTACGAGTTCCGATTTTAACCTTATAAAATTATTTTTAAAGTGGCTTCAAAAAATAGGAAAAATAAAAAACGAAGAAATTGCGTTCGATATTTTTCTTGGCGAAAATAAAAAAAATATCGTCGAAAAAATCAAAAATTATTGGTCAAAAAAGACCGGTTTTTCTAAGGGTTGTTTTCCCAGAGTTTATTTTTATAAAATCAGTAAAATTAAAAAAACGGTTAAAAACAGAAACATAAAAAAAACAAATTACGGACTTTTAAGAATTAGAGTTAAGGCAAGCTCAATGTTAGCCAGACAGATATTCGGTTGGATAGAGGGGATTAAAAAAAGTTTATAAAATATTAATAAATACTGAAATTTTACCTTTATAAAGATTAATAAAATTTACTAATAAATGACATGTTTTATAAAATTTAAAATCCCCTTATTGGGGGATTTTTTTATATTAATTTTTTAATCAGTTTTTGAACATAATTTTGTTTATCTTGCCATTTAGATGTGTTTGATATCATAAAAAAATTGGGGTGAGCGTCCCATGCCTTAATTATTTTCTCTCCAAGTTCGCGAGCTTGTTCATAGGTTTCCATTCGAGCCGGATTTTTTGTTTTTTTAAGATTGTATATTTTTCGTGAGGGCATATCCATACACAACACGAAGTCATATTGAGCATATTCATTTTTCATGTTTGTATTGAAAAATTCTTGAAATTCAATTTTGCCTCCCGGAAAATATGCCACTCCATCGGGACAGCCTCGATCGAATAAAATCGCCTTTTTCCCTTTCGAAACTGCAAACTGAATTGAGGTAGCTTCAAATATTTTTTGAGCCCGATATATCGCTCTCTGAAGTTGTCTGTTTTGCAGGACTTCTTTCGAGGGAATAATGCCAAAATGATTTATTACCACAGTGGCCATTTCCGGAACACAATGAACATCGGGGCGTTCCTTTTTAATTGTCTCTATAATGGTGCTTTTACCGGAACATGGCCCGCCGGTTAAGACTATTTTTTTAATACTACTTAAAGCCATGTTTGATATGTGGGGCATTGCCACAATGTTCGTGCCGGATAGATCCGTTGCCCAACGCGCCAAATGATGATTGGTTAAGGTGTCAGTTACTTCGACCGCTTCTTCCAACCACGAAGGAATTGCAAATTTTTCATCTATTGAATTTAATTCTTTTTCAGCGATAATTATGCCTTTTAACGGCGGTCTGTATATATCTATTTCCCATCCATCAATGATAAGGCGTTTTTTATTGAGCCGATGGTTGCAGATATTTAGTAAGTCATTACCGAATTTAAGGCCGATCGAATGTTCGAATTCTTTTCTGACAAATCCTTTGCCGGTTTTTATGGCGAAAGATGCCGTTTGCCCATTGCATATTCTGATTCGAAAACTTTTTTCTAAATCTGCCATTTCGAAATATCCCTGTTGAATATCAATTTCTTTTTCTGGTTTTGGCATTGCTAAGTTCAAATTTTTAACAAGAAATCTTCGCTCCATCTCCTCTTTAGGCATTTTCGCCCCCTGGTTTTAAAAGTTCTCGATTAATTGGACGATAGGATATGAACTTAACATTGTCAAATTAAATATTTGTTAATCAGAGTTGGTTGCCCCGTTTGCAGTTTTTGTATTGACTTTTTAAAAAATCATGTTATTTTTATTTAAATGGTTTTTTGAAAATTTGGAGATTAGTATGAGAAAAAGAAGAGCAGGAAGAAAATCAATGAAGCCGGCGTTCAACAATTTACTTGTTTATTTTAAGAAATTAATGAATGATAATTTAGTCCACGATAAAGAGTTTATGGAAAATGCCAAAACTCAAATATTGCTTTGTGAAAGAAATTCTTGTTATCACATCGAAAATCCAACGGAAGAAGACATAAGAGAAAGAAAACTTTTAATAAGAACGATATTTTGGTTTAGAAAGAGAGCGGATTCGGCTTCGTTTGAAATAAAATTGGATCCGAGACATGTTTCTACTTCGGATGAAATATCGGAAAAGATAGACCACAAATTTTGTAAATGCATGAACATAAGAGTAGATAAGAATTGAATAAATATAGATTGAGAATTTACTATTTAAAAGATACGAAGGAATATATTGAGATTTTGGACTCTTTTCAAAAACAATGGGAAAGCATTGCTCAACTTCCATTGAACAGCGAACTTTTGCTGTTTCTGGAAGACAATGATCGAAACTTAATTGAAGAATTAAGAAGAGAATGGATTTTTGCCAATAGAAATAAAATCCAAGTTGAAGAAATTATTTTTTGGAAAAGGTAAAAATTATGATTTTGAAATATGTTCTTTTTTTGGAAATAGCGGTCGATCAGGCCGCTTTTTGTTAGTTTATTCAAATGGGTTATGATTATTTGGGGTTTGATAAGCAACAAATAAGACAAGGTATTAAATGAATCAAAAAATGTTTTATATAATTTTTACAATCATTCTTTCTTTTGCAACGGCCGTCTTCCAATTTTTGTGGCAAGATGGGTTGAGTGTTATTGTTTCTTACGGCGTCGTTGTGCCATTTCTTGTTTTGATTCCCAGATTTGTTTTGAAATTAAGTCCGAAGTTTAAAAGTGCCGTTGGAAAAGATTGGTTGAAAAAAGTGGAGCCAATCGTATTTTTTATTATTCTTGTTAATGCCCCTGCAAGTTTGTTTATCCACGATATGGCGGTTCAATATGATCGGTTCTTGCATTTTGCCGTCGGTTCTTTTTTGCCGGTTTTGTTTTTTGCGGGTATCGTTCCCATGTTCAGATTGAAGAATTTGAACATAAATCGTTTCGTAATGTTTTTGTTGGTTTTAATGATTACTTTTTCTGGCCTTTTTATGTTTGAGGGTTTGCAGTTTACTATTGATAATATTTTTGGCACGCAATTATTCCATGATACGACCCAAAGCAAAGAAGTTGATTTTTGGGAAGATATTTTTTTTGGTTCAACCGGGGTTATTATCGGTCTAATGCATTTTTATAGAAAAAATGGGAATTTTTGATTTTAAAAAATATTATGATCGGTTGAACTCAAGACAAAAAGAAGCGGTTGATTCTATTGAAGGTCCGGTCATGGTTATTGCCGGTCCGGGTACAGGAAAAACTCAAATTCTGACTCTTCGTATCGCCAATATTTTGAAGAAAACCGACACTTTGCCGGAAGCAATTTTAGCTTTGACCTTTAGTGAATCGGGCTCGGCATCGATGAGAAGCCGTTTGTCAGAAATTATAGGCAGTGAAGCTTATCGAGTTGCCATCTCAACTTTTCATAGCTTTGCCAATAATATTATTCAGAGCTATCCGGAAGAGTTTTCGCATATTATCGGGGCAAACAGCATTACAGAAGTTGAACAATACAAAATAATGGAGGGGGTAATAAATTCAATTGCCTTATCCGCTCTTAAGCCTTTTGGCGACATATTTTATTATCTTCATCCGGCTCTTAATGTAATAAACAAATTAAAGCGAGAAGGTGTCGGGCCGGATATGTTTGAAGAAATAGTTCAAAATGAAGAAAAAAAATTTAATTTAATTGAGGATCTTTATTATGACAAGGGCGCTCACAAAGGCAAAATGAAAGGAAAGTATCAAGATGCCCAAAAGCATATTTTTAAAAACAAAGAATTGTCTACATTGTATCGCGCTTATCAAAAAGTTCTTCGCGACCAAAAACTTTATGATTATAGTGACATGATAATGGAAGTTTGCTCGGTTTTGGAAAAAAACAATGATTTTCTTCTGACTCTTCAGGAAAAATACCAATATTTTCTTGTTGATGAACATCAAGATACGAACAACGCTCAAAATCGTATCATTGAACTCTTGGCTAATTTTTATGACAACCCCAATTTGTTTATGGTCGGAGATGAGAAGCAGGCCATTTTTCGTTTTCAAGGCGCTTCTTTGGAAAACTTTTTGTATTTCAAAAAACGGTATAAAGAGGCCAAGTTCATCACTCTCCTTGATAATTATCGTTCTACTCAAAATATTCTTAACCTGGCCACGAGTTTGATGAAAAAAGGAGAGCTTAAATCTCAAACCAAACATTCTGAAAAAAAAATAGGTTTATATGGTTTTGATTCTACTGACGCGGAGTTGTATTTTATTGCCCGCAGTATTAGCGATAAAATAGATAAAAATAAAATAAAGCCGGAAGAAATAGCCGTTCTCTATCGGGAAAATCGCGATGCTTTGCCTATCGCTAATATGTTTGAGAAACTTGGAGTGCCTTTTATTATAGAATCAGAACAAAATATCCTTCAGGATGAAGACATAAAAAAAATTTTGTTGATCTTGCGAACTATTGATAATTTTGGAGATTCAGGATTTCTACTTTCCGTCCTTCATGTTGATTTTTTAGGAATCAATCCTCTTGATTTATACAAACTTGCCGAATATTCCAGAAGCAAACACATTAATCCTTATAATGTTATTTGTTCTGGGCAAATTCTCAAAGAAGCTGGCATTGAGGACATAGATAAAATCCTGGAATTGTCTATGAAATTTTCAAATTGGAAAAAACTTTCCAAAAATAAAGGCGCCGCTTCCGTGTTTGATATAATCATCCGAGAGTCCGGATTTTTAGTTCATGTTTTGACCGGTTCGGAACCTTTTGGAAAAATGGAAAAAATCAGAACTCTTTTTGATCAAATTAAGACTTTGGTGGAAAATCATAAAGATTATACTCTTGAACAATTTCTTGAATATTTGGATATTCTTGAAGCCCACAGCATTACTTTTGGGAAGGATAATCCTCAAATTAGATCTGGCAGAGTTCGTCTAATGACAGCCCATAAAGCAAAAGGTTTGGAGTTTGAATATGTTTATATTGTTCATTTGTTTGACGGCCATTGGGGGAATAAACGCCGAATTGAACATTTTAAAATTCCAGCTTCCGTGTTCAAGATAGATTCGGCATTGGAAGAAAGTGAAAATCAGGATGAACGAAATTTGTTTTATGTTGCCCTGACCAGATCTAAGAAAGAATTAAAATTAAGTTATTCAAGGAGGGGGATAACTGGCCGGGAACAGTTGGCCAGTCGGTTTGTTGATGAAATGGACCCATCTTTTATTGAACAGGGAGAATCGGAAAAGTATGAAAAAGAATTTTTATCAAAACAGGATGTTTTATTTTCTGAAAATCTTCAAAAAGTTCCAAATATAAAGGACAAAGATTTTTTAAATGAAATATTCAGAAAATATGGCTTATCGGTAACTGCTTTAAATAACTATCTTGAATGTCCATGGAAATATTTTTATTCGAATCTGATCAGAATACCGGAAGCATCGAACAAGCATTTGATGTTTGGTAACGCCGTTCATCAGGCATTGAAAAGTTTTTTTGATAAATTCAGAGAAAAAGACCCCGGTCCGGAATATTTGGTTAAAAGATTTGAAGAAGATTTATTCCATCAGCCGATTGAAGAGAGTGATTTTAGCGAGGCATTATCCAAGGGGCGAAAATGCCTATTGGAATATTACAATAATTATCACAAAAGCTGGAACAAGAATTTCCTCAATGAATTTAAGGTTGAAGATATTGAGATTTCTCCCGGTGTGAAAATAAACGGCAAGATAGACAAAATAGAAATATTAGATGCAACAAATAAAGTGAATGTTTTTGATTATAAAACAGGCAAACCGAAGACGCGAAATGTTATTGCCGGCAGTACCGCCAATTCCGATGGAAATTATAAAAGACAATTGATTTTTTATAATTTGCTTTTAAATAAATTTAACAAAGGCAAATATAAAATGGTTTCGGGGAGCATTGACTTTGTGGAGCCGGATGAAAAAGGAAAATTCAAGAGAGAAACTTTTTTTATCGAAAAAAGGGAGGTTGATGAACTTGAGGATTTGATAAAGAAAACCGGAAAAGACATTTTGGACTTGGAATTTTGGAACAAAGTGTGTGTTAATAAAGATTGCTATTATTGTTCTTTGCGTCGCATGATGGCTTTTAATACAGAAATTAAGTAAACCGATTGCCACGTTGAGCTATTTTTT
>Ga0210057_1006446_pt1 | contig 14591 bp, 16 predicted proteins | sample CryGeyCG2114_010_2_FD_183968 | JGI IMG/M metagenome (GOLD analysis project Ga0210057, IMG submission 183968) | Groundwater microbial communities from aquifer - Crystal Geyser CG10_big_fil_rev_8/21/14_0.10 (SPAdes) (version 2) | ecosystem: Environmental > Aquatic > Deep subsurface > Groundwater ... | reverse complement strand
AAGCCTTCCACGGCCGACAACACCGAAATAGACGGAGTAATCATCCCGTCGCCATAGAGTAAGGTAGCGCCCAAAAAAACCACCACTGTCACACTCAAACCTAGAACTTTTTTGACCCCTCCCTGGCGCAATAAAGCGAGCAGAGCGAAAATACCACCCTCACCCTTATTGTCAGCCCGCATAATCAAATAAATATATTTGATAGTCACCACAATCATCAGAGTCCAAAAAATCAGAGATAAAACTCCCAAGACATTATCTAAGCTGCGCTCCAGTGGATGAGAACCAAAGAAGGTTTCCTTCAGAGCATACAAAGGCGAAGTACCGATATCACCAAAAACGACGCCTAAGGCGCCAATTATAAGCAATAATTTTAAAGGCTTTTTCGAAACCTTTTTGTCCATTTCCATAAATTTAAAAAAAATAAAGCCACAATAATACTAACTAATTATACTCTAATACAACAGAAATGTTAAGATTAACCTTTTATTTCTTGAAGATAATAGCATTAGGCAAACTTCTTCCTGGCCCCACCTTATAAGCCCCTTGATAGTACAGAGCCGAAGAGCCCCCCCCATCTAAATTTAGAGCCTGCTCCATTCCCAAGGATTGCATAACACCAGCCAAGTCAACTACGGTAGCTGAAGTGGCAATCACCAAATAAGCCTTATTACCTTTAATACCAATACCACCACGATAGCCCTTGGTAGTTAATTGTTTATTGTCCAACTCTTGGGTGCTGACAATATTCTGGCTATCATGGATCAGCGCTGGTTTATTACCAATGGCGGCAATAATTTTAGTACTATAATTCTTTTCAAAGGTAACTATGTCTTTAAACTCTTGCATGCTCAAGAAAAAATAAGGTTTATTATTAGAACCAAAGACTAAAAATGGTCCAGTAGTTGGCCACGGTAATTGAACCCCATTAATCATTCTCCCTAAACGAGAATTATAGACCGGAAAATAATATGATCCTTTTTTAGTGGCGCAGTCAGCATAATCCGACGGACAGAAGTAACTACCATGAATCGCCGCAAAGCCGCTACTAGCCTTAACATAATCTGCTAGGGGCTTAACCTGACAATCTTTAATACAATCTTCATTATTACCAGTATCGGTCACTATTTGCAGTCCTGGGGCAGCTAAATCAATGGTAATCATTTTGACAGTAAAAGAAGTGGCCCCAACCATAACTTTTTTTTCTTCATAACTACTCCAACTATCAGCCGGAGTAACCACGGGATTAGTGGATGAATTATCGCCCACTGGGATTAAAGATAAATCTTTGGTAGCAATTCCCTGACCCAATTGTCGCATCACACTATAAGCCGCAACACCATCTTTCAAATAATAAAGGCGGCCATCACTGTTTACATAATAAGCCTCACCGTGAGACTCAACCTGGAGAAATATCTTACCACTCTGTTTTTTGGCTTCGACTAAGCTATTCTTTATTCTATCTAAATTAACATTAGTAATCCCTACCCCAAACTTCCGCATAATATCATAGGCGGCATTACCATCTTTTAAGTAATATCTTTTTAGATTAACCGGATAAACATACCAAGCCTCACCGTGAGAATCAACCTGTAATAGAATAGCTCCACTAAACCGTTGGGCCAGAGATAACGCCTCTGATTTTAGAGGAATAAAACCAATAACACCCAGGATAATCCCAATTAATAGATATTTCTTTAACATTTTGTTTAATTTTAATTAATATAATTAAATATTACAGCAATGCCCTAATTATGTCCATCGAACTCAAATTTGACAAAAATTAGGGGAAACCTATAATAATGATAGTACCTTGCCAGATCTCATTCACTCGAGATCATTCTCAGCAATGAGATAAAAAAACAGAAAAATTAAGATGAAAGATTTAAGCACTTTAACTCGCCCGAGAAGAAAAAACAAAGTTTCTCCTTCTAAAAAATCTCCTGACTCGGCCGCCGATCTAAAATTGGATCTAGACCAATATCTAAATAACAATTACGACGAACGCCTGAGAGTGGGATTTAACCTTCTAAACGGAGGTCAAATTGACGAGATTAAAGAATACGAATTTTGAAATAAAACCGCTCTCTTCTCAGGGCGGTTTTTTTGTTTGATAATAATAGGTTGATAATTCTGATTAAAATTAATGGACTGAGGTTTCACCGTCTTAATCTTTTTATCGGCCACATTAACCTTGAGAATTAAACCATGTCTGGTATCACTTGCTTTAAAATTCTGATCAAAAATAAAATTACCCAAACTATAAGCAATTGAAACTCCCTGATAAATACCAATATCCTGTACCACGTGAGGATGATGACCAACAACCAAATCAGCTCCGGCATCAATCGCGGCTTGAGCCACTTTTTCTTGTGACTTATTATGTTGGATCTCATATTCTCGCCCCCAATGAAAAGATACTAGCACTAAATCTGATTTAGCTTTAGCAACCTGGATGTCTCGCGTCATTTGATCTAAATCAAGGTAAGTAAAACCGGCCCGATCTTCCCTGGCCGCTTCACTTTGAGGCAATAAATCAGTGTAAGCTAAAAGGGTAATTTTAACTCCATTAATTTCCTGATAATTACCTTGATGCGCTTCGACAAAATTAATGCCGCCACCGGCATAACTCAATCCAGCACCTTTTAAATTTTTTAAAGTATCAACAAAAGCCACCAGCCCATAATCAAACACATGATTATTAGCTATCGACAGAACATTAATACCGGCATTTTTTAGCCGCTGGCTAACCTGAGGATCAGCCCGAAAAGAATAAAGATGTCCGGCTGATTTCCCCTGATTGGAGATTGGCCCTTCTAAATTAGCCACCACCAGATCGGCCGCAATTAAATCTGGCTTAATTTGAGCATAAGGAAAATTATAGTCTTGGCGCCGAGCCATCATTTCACCAATATAGCGCGATAACATAATGTCACCCACAAATATCAGCTCGGCCTTACCAGTCGCTTTTTTGTTGCCATCATTCAAATAAGTCGCAGTGATATAACTAGTCGAAGAAACTACTTTTTCTGCTGTATAATCTTGGGAATTACGCTGATCTAAAATGTTGATATGAGACGAGAAAAAATCTTTTTGTAAACTCATTTGCACATAGGCCGCCGCTAAAGAATCAATATTGTCCGGTTGATTAAGAGCCAAAATATCTTCGGGCAAACCTTGCCTTAAAACATTGACTGTGGCAGCATCTCTGACGGTAGCCTGAGCTGGGCTCAAATAATGGGAAAAATCGGTACTTTGAATAATCAAAGAATCTGGGGGTAATTCCGCTGCCAAAATTTTTATAACCTGATCTAATTCAAAGCGACTAACTGTCGGCTGAAAGGTTAGGGCTACAACTTGAGCATCGGGAAAAAAATATTTGATAAAAGGTAACTCCGCCTGCAAACCATGCTCACGATAGAAGAAGTCACCCTCGCTTACAAAAGACAAGATTTTTAGCTTCTGTGCTATGGCCATATTAGTTTTTACCTCTCCAAACACCGTCGAAAAATCACGCTCCGTGGTTGAAATGGCCGAGCGCCCGGACCCAAAATGATCCGGACTCAATAAAACTATAGTAGAATATTGCTGTCCAGAAATAGTTCTAAAAGCCTGGGCCGTTAAATCTTGGGCCAAAAGATGATGCGGTACAATTAAACCACTAACCGGCGCTGAAGTCGTCGAAAGAGAAATTGATTTTAGCGCTGAGAGAAATAGATTAGAATCGGTATAGAAAGCACTAATTGAATTACTCTCAGTCGTCTTGATAGCTTGATCGGCGACAGTTAGATCAGTTTTAAATAAAACACCAGCCATGACTAATAAAAAAATAATAGCCGAAATTAAAACTAATTTAATTGATTTCATTTTATTAACAAAGAATCATACCAAAAATTTTTCTCCGGCAAGAGATTATTATCTTTATAGACCGACTTTTGCCAATCTTCATCGGTCAGGCGTCTGTCAATTTTATCAGTTAACTCATAATGATTATAGGCTAACCCGACTACCACTCGAGGTGAACCATCATCAGCCACAACGGCTAGCATTAAATAAGGCCGAGCGGTTGCTTCATACAAAATTTGGCCCTTGAGAGCATCAGTATGAATATCAGCAATTAAAGCGGTCTGGCCAGATTTCTCACTCGGATCAAGCGCTTCAAAGGGCTGAGCCATAAAAGATAATTTAGTGGTTCGTAAAGTTTCATATTCATCGTCGCTAACAGCCTCACCTTTTAATTCTTTTTCGGCAATACTAGTGAAGAACAAAGACATCTCCTTAAACTGGCGCAAACGATCATAGGCATTACTATCGGTAAACAGACCATTGGCTTGGTAAAGTTCATCTGTTCGATTCAGCAAGTTATTAAAACGATGCCAAAATTCTAAATTTGGCTCAACAAAACCTTTAACTACTGGGGGGATTGGCCGGCTATCGCCACCAGCTCCCATCTCAGCATAGCTTTGTTTAGCATACAGCAAGGTATCGTGTTTGAGTTCGGTATAAGAACCCAAAAAGGTCTGAATCTGTTTATCTAAGAACGAAGTGGCTTGCATATAAAGCGGATAATTCGGACCATAATTGTGAGTTAAGGAACTAAGAACATAAAGCCAAGAGCTTCCTAAGGAATTAAACCAATCAACTTCTTTAACCTGGGCAATATCAGTTTTTTTCTGATCTAACTTAGTTAAAAAACCAATGATGTCATCCGGACTAAAGCCAAATTCCCGCTTTAAGAACTCTGGCACATATTTTCTAGCCTGGCTATCGCCATCAGCGGCTGGAATAAACAAGGCCGAAGGCGTCGAAGGTAATCTAACCTCAGTCTTTTCGCCGCCAGCTGTTAAGTCATTTAAAATCCAGGCATCATAAGAAAACTTCTGACCAATAACTCTAAACGATAAAGACTGGCGCAATAAATCAGCCTTATCTCGAGCCGCAATATTTTCATCCACGATAACGTCAGATAATATTTTTGGTAATCGTAATTGATCTAAACTCTGAGCCAGCTTATTAATATTAGCGCTAGAGATTAAAGCTTCATCGGAATTTAAATCAACCCCTAAAATTTTGGACACAAAATCTTTCCATTCGGTATAGGTTAAATCGTCGCTCTGGCCGACATAAAAATTGGTAACAGTGGTGATCGTTTTCCAAGCTTCAATTGGAGCAATTTTATTCTTACCCTTAAGCTCCATCTGCTTAACCAATAAATTAGTATCAGCCAAACCTAAATCGCTTTTTAGCAGATAACTACTGCGACCTAAATACATCATCGCTCGAAAATAGGAACGCAAGACAGAATTTTTAGTATAATGACTACGGGGAGTAAATTGAGTATAGTCAGTCTTGATCTCTTTATCATACTGAGTAAAAAGCGGTGAGGCTCCAATCATCTCAGCCTCATAAATATCCTTCAGGTCAGACTTAATAGCGGCCGTCAAAGCTGGAGTCAGATCTTGAGAATATTTGGCTAAAATTCTATTAGCATTTTCCAGCGAATCAACCGTCTTGTCTTGTTCATTATATTTTTGCTCCTCTTCTGGACTGGAAAAATAACTTGGCTTGACTCTGTTTTTATTTTCAAATAAAACTCGAGCCAAAACAATCTGGGCTTCTAATCTTTGATAATGTTGCTGCACTTCGCCTTTGCTACCAGCCACAGCTGCAGCCAGATTGGTGTGTAAACCAGACAAGAATTCACCCAGAGACTGATTCAGTTCATGCTGTTCTAACTGCTCTAGAGTTAATTCAAAATATTTATGATAGGCGTGTAAAACTAAATCGGGATTAATTAAGACGGTGTCAGCTGGCTGACGATCATAGATAGAACCGCCCCCCAAAGAATCAGAATTGGCTAACCATTGATCAAAATTGATACCAGACTGCAAGAATGGCACCTGGCTCGAATCAATTAACAAAAAACGATTGTCATCTAAAGCTTTCTCCTGGGCAGCTGAAAGATTTAAGCTATATTTAGCTTTAATGGCTGGATAATTAGCGACGGCCGATAATGGCACACGCTCTTCCGAATAATTCGGGACAAAACCGATATTGGGCTCATTAAGCTCGGAACTCATTTCGGTTTTAACCACATTGGTGACTGGCTTCGACGAAAAAGATAGGCATAGCTTATAAACGACCAGAGGCAGGGCTACAAAAATAATCACCAAGATGGAGATAGCCCAAATAATTTTTCTTTGCACCATATAGTTTTTGTTATTGTATAGTGGTCCGGTCTGTCAACACAGATTTGACATCATTAAATAGTTGGACAAACCGAAACGGTATTTAAGTTAAAGTTACATATATTAATCTGCTCCATGGGGGCAGTTTTTTTGTTTTGGCCGAAATAAACTTCGGCAGGCGTCTGATAGCTAATCCCTTGATGCGGGCGGTGGTTGTTATACTTCTCAAAGAATTTGATCAGGCCCGCTCGACACTCAGCCACTGACTCATAATGCTTGATATAGATATCTTGCTGTTTGACTGTCCACCATAATCTCTCAATGAAGATATTATCCAAACAACGGCCTTTGCCATCCATACTAACCTGTACACCCAGCGACGGCGGTAAGGCTGTAAACTTCGGACTGGTAAAATGACTGCCCTGGTCAGAGTTGAATATTTCAGGTGTGGCCAGGGCGTAAGCCCGTTCTTGCATTCGCAAACAGAAATCTAGGTCCATTGTATTGGATAATTCCCAGCTAATCACATATCTCGAATACCAGTCGATAATCGCTACCAAGTAGCAGAAACCATGTTTCAGTTTAATGTAGGTGATGTCTGTGCTCCAGACCTGGTTAGTTCTCACAATCGCTAACCCGCTCAGTAAATACGGATAGATAGCATTTTGCTTATCTGGTTTGCTGGTATTTTTCTTCTTTTGTGGGCAAATAGGGTTGATACCAATTTTAATCATCAGTGTTCTAACGTGCTGTTTGCCGACCGGTATCTTGTGGTCACGCCGAATGATATGGGCGATAGTTCGTTTGCCGTAGGTCGGGTCTTCGGTGAATATCTCATCGATTAAATTCATAATGAGCAAATCTCGTTCATTGAATTCTGATTGATAATATAGACTAAAACGTGAAACGGATAACAACTCAGTCTGACGGCTCAGAGTAATTCTATGATTTTCTCGGTCGACCGATTTTAACTTCTCGGTAATCGTCTGGGACGGATAATTTTTTTTTCAGCCAGTCGAGTTCATATTCTCGCTGGCCGACTAATTTCTCCAGTTGTTCGATTTTGTGCACCTGTTCACGATACATCTTCCGATCAATCTTCTCGCGCTCATCCTCAAACAGCTCGGCCATATTGTTGACCGCCTGCTGCTTCCAGCGGGAGATTAGATTAGGATGAACGGCATACTGAGAAGCAATCTCACTAACCGTCTTTTCACCCCGCAGGACGGTCATGACGATCTTAGCCTTCTCCTCCTTGGATACTTTGTTGTGTTTGCTCATATGAGGTTATTATATCACCCCGGAGCCAACTTTTTAATAGGTCAAAATGTGTGCAGGATTACTGGACCATTATAGTATTTTCAGGGATTGACATAATATTATCAAGCTTATTGTACTATATTTTACAATATTTGTCAATTATTGGGCTATATAACCGCCATCGACATACAAAACCGAACCGGTGGCATATTTAGATTCATCTGAAGCTAAATAAACCGCGGCACAAGCGATGTCTTCTGGTTCACCCATGCGTCCCCAGGGGGATAGTGCTATTTAACCCAGCGCTAGCTGTAGCATCGTCTTGAATGCCTTTGGTCATATTGGTCTTGATAAATCCGGGAGCAATAGAATTAACTCTGATGCCGAAAGGAGCTAACTCCAAGGCAGCTGTGCGACTCAATTGATTAACACCACCCTTGGAAGCAAAATATAAGCGCCAGCAGTTCTAAACCCGACCTGACCCAGAATAGAAGCGATATTAATAATAGAACCTTTGATATTATGGGCTTTCATGTAAGCAGCGGCGGAACGAACACCATAGAAAACTCCACTCAAGTTAATTGAAATTACCTTGTTCCAAGTTTCATCCGACAAACTAGCTAACTCGCCGGTTAAACCAATACCGGCATTGTTAACCATAATATCTAATGTACCAAATTGCTCTACGGCATAAGCCATGGCTACTTGAAGTATCAGCCCGGAAGAAACGGCCCGTCTCTGGCAGAGTTTCGGGATAAGGATTAATATCGGAAAATACCACCTTAGCCCCTTCTTTGATAAACATCTCGGCCATGGCCTTGCCCAAACCAGACGAAGCTCCCGTGACAATCGCAATTTTTCCTGCTAAACGCATATTTTTGTAGTTAATTAATAATACTTATATTATAACACAAAGACGCTCTAATTAAAGAGCGTTTTTGTTTCTGCACGGGATGGAGGAATCGAACCCCCGCCAGAAGGTTTGGAGTCTTCTGTACTGCCACTATACTAATCCCGTATTTATAATTTCTCTGTAAATTTAAAGAATCTGTTAATTATAATCATGAGCTCATCAAAAATTACATAATTACCATAGCGAACCAAAATGCAGCCCCGATAACCATCTTTTTTTCTGATCGCTGTATTTTTCTTATTATAAACATTAATCCTTCTTTTATCAATACCAGTAATTTTTGACCAAAAAGAAATCATTTCCGGTCTACTATAATAATCATGAAGATGCAACCAGGCAAACATTTTTTCCTTTTTAACATCAAAAGCTGCTCGTAATAATCACAGATAAACCGAAACCATTTGATGATCAGAATTGGTAAAAGAAAGATTTTTGTCTGTTTTATTACCTTCACCCCAATACAATAAAGCTAAAAATATTTTTAAATCATTCCGACTATATTTTTTCTGATCACGGATAACCGAACAATCATTACCCAACTTCTCTAGATACTTTTGTTTTTTGTCAGCCAGAATCTTTACTCCCCGAGCATTAACCAACTGGATAAGATTATCAAATCTTTTCTGGCCAGATTTTGTCATCTTTTCGTCTCTAAACCAAAGCGAAGCGGTACTCTTAGAAATATGCAAAATCTCACCAATTTATCGAAATGAGTAACCGTTTTGACGTAATTTTTTTCCTGAAATAATTAATTTATTCTTATTCATAATTGAACTACTATATGTTTATTATAGTAGTTCAAAAAATACTGTCAATCTTGACAAAATATAATTCAAAAATCTATTTCTTTTCCTCTAACTCCCTTTCCCCCCGCTTCTGAGCCTTCTCTATTGCCTTCTTCGCGGCCGCCATTTCTTCCTTAATCCGTTTTTCATCTTTCCGGTCTGAAGCAGCCAGCTCCCTTATCTCATCCTCGCTCACCAAACCATACTCCAATTCATAGATATGAAAGACGGTAATGGCAATGGAGATAATCAGTGGTCCGATGACCACGCCCCAAAAACCGAAGAGATAAATACCGCCTAAAATTGAGAAGAAAACAAAAACCGGATTAACGTGGGCCTTACCCTGAATCATGTAGGTACGGATAATATTATCAGTATTACCGATGATAATAGCACCCCATAGGATAATGAAAATACCCTGCCAAATCTGACCAGTCAAAATCAAGTAAATCCCAGTGGGAATATAAATCAAAATTGAGCCGATATAAGGCAGAAGCGAAGTAAAACCAATTAAAATACCGGGGAAAAAGGCCGGCATACCGATAATCATATAACCAATAGCACCGACAATACCCTGAGCAAAAGCCGTTACAAAAGTGGAAATGATAGTCGAATAACTAACGTCTTTAAACTTATTAAACAAGCGCAGATTGTACTTATCCTGCAAAGGCGACCAAAGCATCAAGCGACGCAACATTTTTTCACCATCACGGAAGAAAAAGAACATGGCAAAGATAATAAAAAACAAAGAAATGAAGAAGCTGGAGGTTTCTTTCAAAATGAAAGTCGTTGCCCCCAACATCCAATCGCTGGACCGCTTGACGATATCAATCACGAAATTAACCAAGGTGCTATTATCCAAACCAACAAAATCTAAACGATGCAAATATTTATTTTGAATAATCTCGTTATTCTGAGTAAAAAATTGGACAACATCATTATAGGCGGTCACTGATTTCTTGCCCGCCAAAATCATCACCTGAGATAAGGGAAAAATAATCAAGACAATCACCAAAAGACACATGACGAGCGCGGCCGCATTACGACTACGGAAGAACGTCATGAGCTTACTATATGGCTTATAGAGAATCGATACTAAGACCGCGGCGATAATGATTTCAATTAAAAATGGCCGGAAGACTAAAAAACAAGCGATTATAACTAAAAACACTAGCAAGAACAAAAAAAGCTTGCTTAATTTGTTGTCCATATTTTTAGAGTGATAGACATCGTTAATTATTATTTGGTTTCTTTATGCAAAGTGTGTTTACGGCAAACATTACAAAACTTGTTCATTTCCAATCTCTCTTTTAAAATCTTCTTATTCTTATGAGAATGATAATTAATAGTTTTGCACTCGGTGCATTCCAATTTAATCATGTTGTCCTGCGACATAATCTCGGTTAACGCTAAAAGCATAAAAGCCCTGTGGCATCTAAAGCTTTTCCGTTATGTAAATTTATTATACTTCTAATATATAATATAGTTCAAAGAAAGTCAATTTTTGGGCTATTTTTGACAATTGGGACAAAAATGAGTCCCACGACCAGCTACTTTGATCTTTTTAATCGGTCCCTGGCATTTCAGACAAAGCTCCTTAGATCGACCATAAACCGCTAATTTAACCACAAAACCACCCTTGTTCCCTTGGGCATCCAAATAGTTATTAAAGGTAGTCCCGCGAGCCTTAATAGCCCGTCTAATTAGACCCTCAATCACGCCATATAAGCGCTCTATCTCGGCTTTGCTCAGACTACTAGCCCGACGAGCCGGTCTAATACCAGCAGCGAATAAAGCCTCGTCGGCATAAATATTACCCAAGCCGGAGATCAGAGACTGATCTAAAAGCAGTGCTTTGATATTTTTAGTTCGTCCTTTGATAGCCAGGAAAAAATTGGACTTGGTAAAATTAGGCGTCAAAGGCTCAATACCATACTTAGCTTTGATGACCGCTAAACTAGCTTGGTCGACTATTTTCAGATAACCAAAGCGACGCTGATCATTGAAAAACAAATGGCTCTTATCAGAAAATATCAAATAAACCCTAGTGGAACGATTAGGCAATTCCCCACCCACATAGCCTATCAGACTTTGAGCTGACAAACTATGACCACCAGCCACCAACTTATGATTGATCGCATAGATTAACTGTCCGGTCATCTTAAGGTGAACCAGGAGATAATTCTTTTTGTCACTCAAGGAAAAAATCAATAACTTGCCAATTCGATCAATGGCAACCAATGACTGGCCCGTTAATAAGTTAACGAACTTTTTGGGAATAGGCCAAACCGACTTAGCAGCTAGAACTTCTACCTGCTTAATATTTTTACCCAAAACGCAATCACAAAGATCGCGATTGATGGTTTCTACTTCCGGTAATTAAGGCATAGTTATTAGATTAAATACAAAGCGATGCCAATAATGGCTAAGACCAAAATCAAAACACCGATGATTTTCAACATACTGCGTCCGATCTTGTTGGAGTCAATTAAATAGGGCATATAAATATAGTTAATATCTCTATTAAACCAAAAAAAGCGACTTTGGTCAATAAAAAATAGCCCTAACAAAAAGGCTATTAATTAATTGTGGGCCGAGCAGGATTCGGACCTGCGAAGGCTGATGCCAGCAGATTTACAGTCTGCCCCAGTTGACCGCTTTGGTATCGACCCTAATATTCAAAAGATATTACAATTTTACACGATAAAAATAGATTGTCAAATACGGCAAGCTATTTTAACCACTATTAAACTCCGAGCACCTCTCTTAACAAGAAGCGAACGGCAGCATAAGAGATAAATATAACAATTAAACCAATCGCCGCCCACATCAAGATGTCCCGTCCCTGAGTAACTTTCTTTTCATTTCCAGCCGCTGTCATCCAAATTAAACCACCGAAGATAAACATCAGTAGTGCCAAGGAACCAACTATCCCTAAGACCGCACTAATTACCTTACCAATGAGCTGCTGCGGCGTAGTGATATTGCCCAGGGGATTATTCATGCAGACAGTGCTCGAATCACACTTTGGGACCGTAGTATTGGTCTGAAATTGAGCCCAAACTGGCAGAGCTACAAACAAAGCAAAGCAGGCTGGAATAATTAGCAAGATTAACTTTTTACGCATATTTTTATAAGATAAAGATAATTAAAGCTACTTATATTAAACCATATTTTGGGAAATAAAAAAAGGGGTGTATTGCTACTCCCCTTTTTTGGCAACAATAGTCTTGGTGACTAATTGTAGCTTAGAGTCATTTTAATTACCTGATCACGATCGCCAGCTTTTAGATAAAACCGAGCATAATCACGATCGGGTGGTACAACGTCTGGTGCGCTATGATATTTTTCTGAAGATGAATAAATCATCCAGTAATCATAGTTTTCGGCATCCAAACTGATGTGCATGTTTTTTGCTGCGAATGATATCCAGTGGTTTAAAGTTTCTCCAGCTTTCAATTTGAAAGTGTAAGGAGAGCCTTCGACTGTATAAACTACAGTTCTCATTGGAGGATCATAATCAACATTAGGATCAACGTAAGAAACTTTTTTGTTAAAAAGCTTTACCATGTTTACATTTTCCTCAGTGTCATTCCAGCATGTGTCGTTGGAACGAGGATGAAGAAAATAATCCCGATTAGTTTTGTCATCATGTTTAATGTCAGCCCAGGCAGTGTGATAAACATTACCGGTCCGACTATTCACATAAATAGTTGGCTTGCCATTTTCATAATAAGGAGCGGAATAATAATACCGCACCACCGTTACGAAGAACAATAAGATAATCGATAGTTTAGTAGTGTCACCCTTGGTTTTGAAGACTGAGTCTACAATGGCCAAGATACCAATAGCTGCGACAAAGAATCCACCGGTCTTCACCCAAAAATCGATTCCTTCGTTAACCGAAATAAATCTGTTATTGAACCACAGCACCCTAGCTAACCAGAGTACAAATAGAGCAATACAGAAAGACAAGATAACCTTAAACATTTTGCCAACGAAAGAATCAGCTAAAAGTAATTTTTGTAGCCAACCAATTTGAGGCTTATTGTCTTCGGGTTCTTCAGTTGAGCCTCTCTTTTTAGTAACCCCATCTTCTTGATAGTTCGGGGCTTGTGCTATTTTTTTTGCCATTTTTTATTCTCCTTTTTGTTCGTTGTTTTTGTCTTGTAATTTCATACCGGCACCAAACTTGGCACCGTCGCCAGCTATAGAGCCGCCAATATTATCAATAATGAGCGTGCCCTTTTGCAACATAGTGTATTTATAACGTTCATTTATGAGAGTAAGGACCATAGGAACAGTCACACCATCAATTTTCATGAGGGCTTCAGCTTGCTGTTCAACACCAAGACCTTCTTGCTCCAATTCAAAACGCTTAGCTCTGGCAATATTTTCGATAGCCTTGGCATCGCCTTCACTTTTGGTAATAGCGATATCTTTGTTACCTATAGCCAGTTTTTTTTCGACGTCGAGGGCCTGAAGTTTTTTTCTTAATGCAATATCTTCTGCTGGGATTTGAATATCATCAAGAATAATCTTGAGAATACGAACACCCCAATCATCCAATATTTCTTTAAAAAAATATTTATTGAAGGGATTAACAATGCTGCTAGCATTTTGATTATTCTGCGAGATAACATTTTTGGCCGGCAGAGATCCTTTCTCGGTGTTGGCCTGATTCAGAGTCATTTTACTAAAATAATGTCTCATAAGCCCAGCTACTCTCGATCTAACAGCCTCCTTATAATTATCAATATTATAGGTAGCTACTACTGAGAATTCCACTTTAATTGTAACCTCGGCTTTAAAATGGCAGGAAGCGTCCAACATATCAATAAAATCCTCGGAGTCAGGAAATATTTCTATTTTCCTTTCACCTAAATAAATTTCGGAGCGGTGCTTGAACCAATTAAAAAGCGGGAAATACATATGTCCACCAGCGGCCCATTGAACTTTAAAACCACCCTGGAACTCCATTATCCAGACATAATTTTCTGGAACTTCCTGAATGTTCAGAAGGCAATAAAAGTATGATAGACCGACGCTCAAGAGCAGTCCAAGCGCAATAGCCAACAAACCAATTTCTATTCCTAAAAAATAGAAAAAGGTATCGAGGCCACTAACCCAGTAATCAGGGAAAAAACCCAGATTAAGACTATGCTAATAGAATCAAGCTTTTTGGTGCTTGCCACCACATTTCTCATTTGTTCTAGTGTCATGATATATAGATTTTGATTGTTAACGTACATTCATTTAATTACCCCAATTATATCACATTTTATTATTTTTGTCAATGAATGCGCAATAGTTCAGCGCCTTGGAAACACCTAGCTAAAAAAGTGTTATAATTAGGGGTTAATATTCAAACATATGGCATATACAACAAACCCCAAGATTCCCCGTCTCCGAATGGAGGTGGTTAAGAAGATTAGAAACGACGGC
>Ga0210057_1006444_pt1 | contig 14592 bp, 21 predicted proteins | sample CryGeyCG2114_010_2_FD_183968 | JGI IMG/M metagenome (GOLD analysis project Ga0210057, IMG submission 183968) | Groundwater microbial communities from aquifer - Crystal Geyser CG10_big_fil_rev_8/21/14_0.10 (SPAdes) (version 2) | ecosystem: Environmental > Aquatic > Deep subsurface > Groundwater ... | reverse complement strand
AATTTTTAGCTTGTAGAATTCTTTCCTTATTTGTTCTTTCTCCATTGAATAAGCATCAAATTATCATCAAAGTTTATTTAGGTAGTTCAGAACATATGTCTTACGACATATGTCTATGGCTTATACAGTTAAGGAGATTCTAGATAAAGTTAAATAACCTTTTTTTTATTGTTGTTAATGCTTACAGACAAACAAGTAGCGGAGATACATGAACATCTCGAGAAGGCGCAGAATCCGGTTTTTTATTACGACAATGATGCTGACGGGTTGTGCAGTTATGTTTTGCTTCGGCGTTTTATTGATAGAGGAAAAGGCGTTGCCGTTCGGTCTTTTCCGGACTTGAATGAAGGTTATGCACGGAAAGCTGCTGAGTTGAACGCAGATTATGTTTTTGTTTTAGACAAGCCGGTTTTGTCTAAGGAGTTCGTCGAGGCGATTAGTGATTTGTCTTTACCGATTGTGTGGATTGACCATCATGATGTTTCTTCAGAGAATTTTAGTTCAATAGAAAACTTTTTTGAGTATAACTCCGCTAAATCTGGGGATAAGAAAGGTGAGCCAGTGACTTATTTGTCTTATAAGATTTCAGGAAGAAAGGAAGATGCCTGGCTTGGCGTTGTCGGGTGCATTGCTGATCATTATCTGCCGGATTTTGCTTCAGAGTTTGCAGAAAAGTTCCCTGAGTTTTGGAAGGATGGAGTTAAGGAACCGTTTGACGCTTATTTCGGAACGGAGATTGGCAGGATTGCAAGAGCTGTTAATTTTGGCCTGAAAGATTCTATAACTAATGTTATCAGGTTACAGAATTTTTTGATTTCCTGTAAAGGTCCGGCGGAAGTTTTTGAGGAAAGCGGGAAGAATCAGGATTTCAGGAAAAAATATCTGGATATTAAGGTGAAGTATGAGATGTTGCTGAGAAGAGCTAGGATGAACGAGAAGGGCAGGATTTTGTTTTTTGAGTATTCTGGAGATTTGAGCATTAGCGCGGATTTGGCGAATGAGTTGTCTTATCTTTATTCTAAGAAATATATTGTCGTGGCTTACGTAAAAGGGAATATTGCTAATCTGTCGATGCGCGGGAAGAATGTTCGGGATGTTTTGGCGAAGGTTTTGAAAGTTATTTTCGGTTCCGGCGGAGGACATGAGGGCGCGGTCGGTGCACGAATTTCCGCGAGCGATTTGAAAAAGTTCAGGGAGGTTTTTGAAAGAGAAATTGGTGAAGGCAATCAAGATTAAAGTTTATGGAAGGGTGCAAGGAGTAAATTTCAGAGTTGGCGTTAAGACTTTTTGCGATAAGAAAGAGATTGACGGTTATGTTTTGAATCGCGAGAACGGGAGTGTTTTTATTTTTGCACAGGGCAGTTCGGTTAGTCTGCTGGAGCTTGTGAGCTGGGTTAAAGAAAGTCCGGGATTTTGCAAAGTTGAGGGAATTGAGCAGGAGAGTTGCAGTGTTAAGAAAGAGTTTGAGGGTTTTAGGATAAGATATGAAAGAGATTTTATTTCTGACCAAGTGCAGAGTTTTAAGAATTTAGGAAAGAGTGTTTTTTATAAAGTTTTGTAAATGCTTCATATTTGAGAACTTTGCATATTCTGAGCTATTAGGTTTTTATGATGGAGAAAGGGGCGGTGTCGCATTTGCGGAAGACAAGGTCTCAAAATAATTTTTATATGATTGTGTCGGGAAATTTCTTGGCAGAAATTTCCGAGAACTTACAAAAACTATCTGCTGGAATTTTAGAAATTGGCAACTCCAGATTTTGCGACAAAACTGGAGAAAGGCGGAGGTGTTAAGTTTTCGGGAGTTGGTATTGCTTAAGGTGGATTTATAGTTATTGTGATAACATCGAGAAATTTGTCCTCGACAAATTTCCGAATATTTAAATGCTTGTTATGAAAATTCTGGTAAGAGAAAAACTTCCGACTTTCTAACACTCTTGAGAAAGGCAAGTTTTAAAAAACACTTTTCTATTAGGTTTTTCATGGAAAAGGAAAAGATGCCTGTGCATGTTGCGCTGATTCCGGATGGCAATCGTAGGTGGGCGAAGGAGAAGGGGCTGAAGGCGACAGCAGGGCACTTGATGTCCGGGAGTTATAAGAACATTAGCTCTTTGTTTAGAGAGGCGAAAGGGCTTGGAGTTAGGTATGTGTCGATTTGGGGTTTTTCTACGGATAATTGGAAACGAGATAAGAATGAGGTTGAAGAGATTTTAGGGGTTGTTTCTAAAGGTTTAAGTAAGTTTCTTGAGAAAGTTCACGAGGAGAAGGTTGGTTTTAGACATGTTGGAAGAAAAGACAGGCTTCCTGCCGAAGTTGTGGAGAAGATAGCAAAGTTGGAAAGGGAAAGTGAAAAATATACGGATTTTGTTGCTCTTTTGTGTCTGGATTACGGGGGAAGGGACGAGATTGTTAGAGCTGTTCGGAAAGTTGCTAAGGGAGAGGTTAGTGAAGAAGAGTTTTTGAATTGTCTTGACACCACCGGAATTCCGGAACCGGATTTGATAATAAGAACCGGGGGAGAAAAAAGACTGAGCGGGTTTATGCCTTTTCAGTCTATTTATTCTGAGATAATCTTTAGTGATTTGTTTTTTCCTGATTTTGGTCCGGAGCAGTTGAGGGATGCTGTTGAAGAGTTCTCTAAAAGGTCGAGGAGATTCGGGGAGTAGAATGGAAGAAGATAGCGTGGCAAGAAAAAATATTTTGCGGGAAAGCTCTGAAACTTTCGGAGTGAAAATTGAAGGTTACGACTTTGATAAAGGCATAAATTACAAGGAGATTGTTGAGAAATTTGCTTCTTCAGGATTCCAGGCGTCTTTGTTTTCAAAGGCAGTTGGAATTGTTAACAAGATGATTAAAGACCGGGCGTTTATTTTTTTTGGTTATACTTCTAATATGGTTAGTTCAGGAAACAGGGAAGTGATAAAATATTTAGTTAAGAATAAGAAAGTTGATGTTCTGGTTACGACAGCGGGAGGTATTGAGGAGGATATTATCAAATGTCTGGGTGATTTTGTTCTCGGAGACTTCAGAGCTTCTGGAAAAGAGTTGAGAGAAAAAGGGATAAATCGGATAGGTAATATTTATGCAGCCAATAATAGGTATGTTGAGTTTGAGAAATTTTTTCAGCCCTTGCTTGAGGAAATCTGGAAAAGAAATAATGTTGTTTCGTCCTCCGAACTGATTTGGAAGATGGGCGAGAAAATAAATGACGAGAGGAGTATTTGTTATTGGGCTTGGAAGAATAAAATAAAACTATATTGCCCTGCGCCGACTGACGGGGCTCTTGGAGATAATATTTATTTTTTTAAGACGAAGCACGAGGATTTTAAGTTAGATATTGCCGAGGATATTAAAAGTTTGAATGACTCTACCGTAGGTCTGGAAAAATCTGGAGTGATTTTGCTTGGTGCGGGAGTTGTGAAACATTCTATTTTGAACGCGAATATGTTTCGGAATGGTGCGGATTACGCTGTTTATATCAATACTGCGCAGGAGTTTGACGGTTCGGATGCGGGAGCTTTGCCGGAGGAAGCCGTTAGCTGGGGGAAGCTACTACCGGATTCTGAGAGAGTGAAAGTTTCCGGAGACGCGACGATTTTGTTTCCGCTTTTAGTTGCAGGGAGTTTTGCTAAAAATGGATAATGAAATGAAGACTCAGCTTGTTGTGGCAGGAGCAAGAGCTATTCTGGAAAATTATCTGGACTTTTATGAAATAACCGGTGTGTCTGTTCCCGAAAGAGGTTCTTCTGATTTTCTTCAGACTTTTTCTTTGCCTTTTGGTTTTGCTTCTGCTCACAGACCGAAGGAAGAAGCCCGGGCTTATTGGGCGCTGCTAACTTTGAATAGGGAAGAAGCTATTAGTTGTGCTAATATGATTTTAAATCTTCATGAAAGGAGAGCGGATGTTTTCGGATACGTGAGACCTGAGAGTGTTTCGAGTGAAGGTTACTATGGGTTAATGCGTCATTTAACACAAGTCCATAAAAATGATAGGCGTGCAGAGGATGGGGAAGAGTCGGATGACTTTTCTATCGGAGACGGGGAGAGTTCGGTTGTGGAGGGCTTGAGTCGTTCCGGTTCAATCAGGGCAAGAAAACTTTAGTGATTATTTTGAGAAAGCGAAGAAAATTCCTGTTACAAATATGATGAAAGCAAGGTTGAACACAACGAACTGATTTTTGTTCGCCATTATTGAAATCGTTATTGCGAGGAGCGAGAGGATTAGCAATAGTGTTGCGAGTTTTGATTTTTCCATCTTGTTTTTTATTTTTTGGGTTTTTATTGATTGTTGTTGTTTGATTACAATTGAAAATATCTCTGATTCATATAATTCAGCAAAGGATTGTTCTCGAAGAAAGGTTTTGTTTTGGTTGTTGGCGAGCGAAGCGAGATTTATTATTTGGCTATTGTTTTGGCGTGGCGATTGGGGAACATTAAGTTTAAAATAGTCTTCTTTCGTTGGAATTCTGGGCCCGTAGTTTAACGGATAGAATAACAGGTTTCGGCCCTGTTGATCGAGGTTCGATTCCTCGCGGGCTCATTTTTATCTTGCCGTGGCTTATTTTTAGGAAGAAACGACGCTGAAGATTTCTAAGAGTGTTCCGAGAGCAAAGACCGCAATTATTATCCATGTTAAAATTGAAGAGTAGGGAATTGAGTAAGACGGTTTTTCTTTGCCGAGTTTTTTTGCTTTTTTTACCATGAGGAGAATCATTGTTCCGACGATTCCTCCGGAAATGACCCCGCCGATTCCGAGTATTTTTGTGAATGTTACGGTTTTTGTGAGGTTTAGGATTATGAAAACTATTAGTGGGACGAGAATGGTGTAGAGCCATGATTTTGTTTTTGTCTTTTTGTAGTCAAAGTGAAGCATGTTGACGAGAGCGGTTGTTAGGGCGAGATATGACGTTAACATTGTGAGCATCCCGATAAGGATGAAGATTTTTCCCAGTGCGATTGTGGCTATTTGTGGCGTGTCCTGACCTTTGGAGCCGAGCACAACTATCGTGAAGAGCAGGTAAATTATGAAAGTTGCCATGTAGGAGAGAACGATTGTTTTTTTCATTGCCTTTTTTTCATTGCCGAGGATTCTCTCTATTTCCGGAATGACTGAGAAGCCGAGGAAGGCGAAGAGAACCACGCCGAAAGGAACGAAGAATAGCTGTGGATTGTTGTAAATTAAGTTGTTTACTTCTATTTTGTTCCAGAATTTTATTATGACCGATATCATCAGTATGATGGTTATTATGAGTCCGGTGTTTTCCCCTTCTTTTAGGGCTTTTAGTCCGAAGAAAGTTATGTATGAGAGGGCGAGCCAGAATGCGATTCCGAAGTAGAGCGAATAGGAACTTGTCTGGAAGAACAAAACCGAAAGGGATTCGCTTTCTCCTACGAGATATGCTGTGAGGGCAGAGTAAATTCCGAATGCGAATGCGAAGAACATTATTGTTTTTGCTTTTTTTCCGAGATATTTTTCGGCGTAGCCGGAGAGATGGAGGTTTTCTTTTGTTCTTAGTGCGATTTCCCCGAGGTAGAGTGAAGTTGTGAGAGTTATCGCTCCGACGATGAGCATTATTATCAGACCGATGCCGAATCCTGAGCGCATTATTACATAAGGGATTCCGAGAATTCCAGCTCCGATTATTGTTCCGACGAGAGTTGAGACTGCTGTAAATGTCTTTGGCATTTTGTTATTTGTGTAAGGGAGTTAAAAAATGTTTGGAAGAATTGGCTTCTTTAAAGATTTGGAAAGTGTCCCCAATAAAAAACAAGAAAAATATTTGGGTGAAAGGAAGTGAAACCTTTTATCGTTTGTTAGATGAAGTGCAAAGCATTTCATAGTGGTTTTTTGTTTGATAAAAGAAGTATTTTTCTATTTTTACTTCCTGCGTAGCAGACTATTTGTTATGTAAGCGACAGAGGCGACTCATATTTAACAAAAATTTCTACTATTGGGCGGAGAGAATTTTTAATTTGGACGCAATCTGGGAACAAGTGATTGTGGAAATTTTTGGGAGATGAGGAACTCTGACCTCCTAAGGTATGTTGGAACGGTAGTTTTAATAAACATTATTTCTCTAGAGATTTATGCTGAAGGACCAGAAAGGTGTTACTGCGGAGAAGGATGATTTTAGTGAGTGGTTCACGCAGATAATGCTGAAAGCGGAACTGGCAGATTACACGGATGTTTCTGGTGCGATGGTTTTCAGACCGGCGGCTTATGAAATCTGGGAGAAGATTAAGTCGGAGGTTGATTCTCGTTTTAAGAAGCTGGGAATTCGGAATTGTTATTTTCCGTTGTTTATTCCAGAGAAGAGTTTTAGGAAAGAGAAGGAGCATGTTGAAGGTTTTTCTCCAGAGGTTGCGTGGGTTACTCACGCTGGAAATGCTAAGCTGAGTGAGAGACTTGCAGTCAGACCGACGAGCGAGCCGATAATGTACGAGTCTTATGCGAAGTGGATTCGTTCGTGGAGGGATTTGCCTTTGAAGTTGAACCAGTGGAACAATGTTGTTCGCTGGGAGTTCAAACATCCGGTGCCTTTTTTGAGGACGAGAGAATTTTTGTGGAACGAGGGGCATACGGCTTACGCTTCGGAGAAAGAAGCGGTCGCGGAGGAGAGAGAGATTATTGGAATTTATGATGAAATTTGCAGAGAGTTTCTGGCTTTGCCTGCTTTAATTGGGCGGAAGACGGAGAGAGAAAAGTTTGCGGGGGCGGTGTATTCGCAGTCTATGGAATATTTTTTACCTAATGGTAGAGCTATTCAAGGACCGGACTTTCATCATGACGGACAGAATTTTTCTAAGGCTTATGGAATTAAATTTTTAGATGAGAAGGGTGAAGAACGGGGGGTGTGGCAGAACACGTTTGCGATTTCTACAAGGATGCTGGGCGTGATGTTTGCGATTCATTCTGATTCTAAAGGTTTGATTTTGCCTCCGAAAATTTCTCCTACTAAAATTGTGATTGTTCCGATTTTATTTGGTAAGAATGATGGGGGAGTTTTGAAAGTTGCTGGAGAGGTTGCTAAAAAAGTTGGAGGTTACTTGGATGATAGGTCTGGGTATAAGCCGGGGTTTAAGTTTAATGAATGGGAATTGAAAGGCGTGCCTTTGAGGATTGAAATTGGACCGAAAGATGTTGAGAGCAAGACGGCGGTAGTTGTGAGAAGAGATACGGGAGAGAAGGAAGCAGTTAGTTTGGATAAGATTAAGGCGAGAGTGGAGGGTTTGTTGGACGAGATTCAGGAAAACTTGTTAGCGAAGGCGGAGAAGAGTTTGAAAAATGCGGTGGTTAAGTGTGATTCGTTAGCGGACGTGAAGAAGACGGTTGGCAGGAAGAAGATTGCTCTTGTCGCATTGTGTAAATCTCGGGAGTGTGAGGATGATTTGAAGTTTGAAACCGGCGGTGCGAAAGTCTTGAATATTTCTGCGGAAGTTGTTGGGGCGAAGACGAAATGTGTCATGTGCGGGAAGAAAGCGGATTATTTTGGATATGTAGGAAAGAGTTACTAACTCTTATTCAAACGATTGTAAAAAGAAATATTGATGATTTCTTCTTCTATATTCATGATGTAGCGCAGGATGTTTTTGAGAAAATTTTGTGTTAAGTTATCTCTTGTGTTGTTGATTTGTGCTTCAATTTTTTCAGGTTTTCTTTGTTGAGTTTGTAGAAGCTTTTCTTTGGGTTGAGTATTTGGTGGACGCTTCTGTGCATCTCCTGTTCAAGGAGTTTTATTGTTTCCTTTTTTCTTTTAAGTTGGTTTTATTTTTTCTAAGGTGTTTTGAGAGATTGTAGATGTTGTCGCCGATATTTTCGAGGCGTTTGCTTATTAGGAAGTAAAAAGGAGTTAGGGATGTGTTTTGTATTTTTGAGGTTTGCAGAATGTTTGAATCGGTTAGAGATAGGTGGATGATTTTTGAGAAACCGAAGGACGGGTTGACAAGGGATTATGTTAACGGAGTGTTTGGTTAAATTTTTATAAGAGTGATTTGTTAGTTGTGTATGGTAGAAATGAAATTCAACGCGGGTGACTACGTGAAACTGCGTTTAGCGAAGAGAGAAATTGAAGGCACGGTTTTGGAGAGCCAAGACGGGAGCGTTTTGCTGTTGAAGTTGTCTTCGGGTTATAATATCGGGATTTTGAGGGAGAATGTTTTAGGATGGAGAGTTTTGAGGAAATTCAAGGAAGAAGAAGGGGATTTTGAACTGCCGAAGGGCGAGAAGGGTTTGCCGTCGATTGGTTTGATTGTTACTGGCGGGACGATTGCTTCTAAGCTGGATGCGAAGACGGGAGGAGTTGCACCACTCACGCATCTTGGAGAGTTTGCGAAGTTTTATCCGGAGTTGTTTAAGATGGCGAATGTGAAAATTATTGATTCTCCTTTTATGATTGCTTCTGAGTCGATGAGTGTTGAACATTGGAGGAAGATTGCCGACAGCACGAGAAGAATGTTGAATGATTCTTCTATTTCGGGAGTTGTTATCACGCACGGAACTGATACTTTGCATTACACTTCGGCGGCTTTGTCTTTTTTTCTTAAGGATTTGAACAAACCTGTTGTGTTGACTTATTCGCAAAGAAGTGTTGACAGGGCTTCGAGTGATGCGAGTTTGAATTTGCAGTGTGCGGTTTTGATGGCATTGTCTAATTGTGCAGAGGTTGTTTTGGTCGGACATGGGACGACGAATGACGACTTCTGTTACGCTTTTCGCGGAACTAAGGTGAGGAAGATGCACACCTCAAGACGGGACACTTTCAAAGCCGTGAATGATTTACCTTTGGCTAGAGTAACACCAGATAAGGTTGAATTTTTGGAGGAGAGGAGACCGAGAAGTAAGTCTGAAGTGATTTTGGATTATGAGTTCAGTGACAAGGTTGCTCTGGTGAAATTTTATCCGGGACAGAGTGCGGATATTCTGGATTATTATGCCTTGAAGTACAGGGGCGTTGTTTTAGAAGGGACGGGACTGGGGCATGTTTCTGAGGAGTGGACTATGAGGTTGAAGAAAGTTATTCGCGAGGGACTTGTTGTTTGTATGACCTCTCAGTGTTTGTTTGGTAGAGTTGACGGTTTTGTTTATTCTAACGGCAGGGCTTTGATAGATGCGGGCGTTGTTTTTTTGGAAGATGTTTTGCCTGAAACTGCTTTGGTTAAGTTGGGCTGGATTTTGGGGCATCATGGTTGGAAAGGAAAAGTCAAGGAGAAGATGCTGGAAAATGTGGCTGGGGAGCTGAACCCTAAGTTAGGATTGGGTTTCTTGTAGTAACTTCTTGGTAGTTATAATAGAAAGGTTTTTATACAGAAAAAATGTTAGTTGTTTATGGGAAAATTGTGCTTTGAACCTAGAACTTTAGATGACGAAGTTATGAGGGACGGACTTTGTGCAGTTGGGGCTCTCGACGAAGACCCAAATACCACCGGTTTTACTTTTGTTACAAGCGGAATGGCTGCACAAAGTTACTTGCCGACAGCTTGTAGGAGGTACACTTATGATATCGACGTTTCAATTTTGAAGCCATTGTCTCTTACAGAGCTTAAAGATTACGTTAAGCCGATGACTGTCCGATTAGAAGATCTTGGATATGAAACAGATGTTCAAAAAGGATGGGCATCTAATCGTGTTATTTTTTCTAAGAGAGAAAATGCAGAGTCTTCAGCAGTCATAGAATTTACAAGACGTAGTAAAGGAAATTTTGAAAAAAATTTTCCCAGACTTCAGAGAGAATTTGAGAATACCAGAAAAAAGATAGTAGAAGATAGGGATGTGACTTATAGGGTTGCTAGTCCTGAAGACATTGCAATGCCCAAAATAGTCAGGTCAATTGGCACTCTATCAAGAAATCCTGGGTTGTCCAGGTATATCGGCCCTAAACAACCGGTGGTTTTCACTCCTGCCCGCATAAAAAAAGATTTGGAGGGAATTAAAGAGTTAAGATGTGAAGCAGTTATGCAGCCAGGTGATATTAAATTATCAGAGAATTTAAGATTTTTTTCTGATCTGTTTGATATTCGTGCAATGTCTGATATCGTCGGGTTTAACGAGAAATATTTATTAGAAGTAATTGATTCGTGGGATGTTCTAAAGAGAAAGACCCCTTCGAGAGATTTTTTAGCCGCTTACGTTCTTCCAAGAGTTAAATTAGACTTTTAGAACCCACTCTTTAAATTATTCACAAGATTTCTTTTTTTGAGCTGCATGATTTCTCCCGGGCGGCGGTATTGGTGGACTATGTCTCCCTTGCTGTCGTCGTCGGGCCATGGTTCCACGATGACGTAGTTGCCTTCTCTCAGCCAGAATTTTCTTCTGAAGCGACCTGGGACGCGGCAGTTTCGGACTTTGTTGTCTGTTGTTTTTACCGACATTCTTTTTCCGCCCAGTCTTTGAGTTACTATTCCGATGAACTGTCCATCTTTGGGAATTTTTACTCTTATCGGGAGTTGCTGTTGTGGCTGTTCCTCTGGCTTTTTTGGCGCGGACGCCGGTTCATTTTCTTTTATTTCTTCAAAGTCTCCGTATTCGTTTTCCTGTTCTGACACTTTTTTTGTTAGAGAAGGTAGTTTAAAAAATTATGTTAAGTGGGGAATGCATTTGTGGGTAGTTCACAAAATTTGTTATGTGCTTATTTCGAGAAATTTGTCGTTGATAAATTTCCGAGAGTTTTGTAGTAATTGACTTCTGGAATTTGGAAAATCAAACAGCTCCCGATTTTGCGGCAAAACTTGTTAAGTGGAGGGTGTCAAGTTTTTGGGAGTTTTGCGTCTTGTCGAATAAATTTTAATTATCATAAAAAATATCGGAAATTTTTTTGGCAGGATTCTAATTCAGTAAACTTAAATATACGTTTTGTTATCTGTTGATATGATAAAAGGATATTTTGTCGGGGAAAAAATTGTTTCGACTTCTGTTGGGGCGTTTTCGTTGTACGAAAAGTCTCGGTTTGGTGAGAAGAAGGGAAAGAGGATTGAGTATTCGGGCGTGGAGGCGTTGTATCTTGTTTCAAACGGAAAGATGGAAGTCGTTTCTGCTGGAAAGGTTATTGGCGAGGATGCGTTGTTGAGAAGGTTGAAGAAGAGGGATAAGAAGATTGAGACGAAGTTTGCGGCTTTTGCGGATTTGAGGAAGAAGGGCTATGTTGTCAAGACTGCTCTAAAGTTTGGAGCAGAGTTCAGGATTTATGAAAGAGGCGACAAGCCCGGCGAGGCGCACGCCCGGTGGGTTTTTTACAGCGTTAAAGAGAACGAACAGATAAACTGGCACGATTTTGCGGCGAAGAACAGGGTCGCTCATTCTACGAAGAAGAATTTGTTGCTGGGAGTCGTCGATGAAGACGGAGACGTTACTTATTACGAGGTTGGTTGGATTAAGGTATAAAGCAATCTGGTTGGCATAATAATCTTTATAATGTTGTCTGGTTTGTTCTGAGAATGAGTGGTGTGGAAGAGGTGAGTAGACAGAAAGAGAGAATTTTGTCATCGATGATGGTTCGCGGGCCTTCACTGCCTGTGCAGATTGCCAGAGAGCTTGGAGTTTCGCCGTTGTTCGCAGGTGCTTTTCTTTCGGAGTTGAAGGCAGAAGATAAATTGAAGTTGAGCAATTTGAGAGTTGGGAGTTCGCCTTTGTATTTTTTGCAGGGGCAGGAGAATCTGCTGGAAGGTTTTGTTAAGCATTTGAATAATCGTGAGAGGGAGGCTTTTGTTCTATTGCAGGGTGCGAAGGTTTTGGACGATGCGAAACAGACGCCGGTTGTGAGGGTTGCGTTGAGGGCGATAAAAGATTTCGCCGTTCCTGTTAAAGTGAGAGTTAATGGTGAGTCTAAGTTGTTCTGGAAGTATTTTTCTCTGGATGACTCTGAAGTTGGAAGAGTTATTTCAGAAAGTGTGGAATCTGAAAGAGAAGTTCCCATTCAGAAATCCGAACAAGCGAAAGAAACTCAAAAAGTTAAAAAACCTGTGCAAAAAGAAAGTTTGGAAGCAAAACAAAAATCTTCTCCGGAGAAAAAAATTCCTGATATTCGTAAGACGGAGAAAGAAAAACTAGCTCTTAAGCCCGGCTTGGGTGTTAAAAGGAAAAAAGAAGAGAACGAATTTGGAAGAAGCGTCAGAGATTATCTGGCAGGAAAGGATGTTGAGTTGTTGGAGATTCTTTCTGATAAGAAGCGCGAGTTTGAGGGGCGCGTGAGGATTGACACTTTGTTTGGGAAACAGGAGTTTTACCTTGTTGCGAAAGAAAAGAAGAGCGCGACGGAGAACGACCTTGTTATGGGATGGCAGAAAGCACACGGGCTTAAGCTGCAGGCTTTGATTATGACGACGGGAGAGTTGAACAAGAAAGCGAAAGAGCATTTAGCTGGCTGGAAGAATCTTGTGAAGTTTGAGAAACTGAAGTTTTAGAGTTTACTTGTTCTCTAAGTACACGTTGGCGTTTCTCTCTGCGTTTTGTATTACAACCATTGCTTTTCTTTTTTCTTTTTCTTCTAATATTCTTTTTATTCTTTCCGGCACATTAGCTTCATATGTTTTTCTTGCTGTTTGAAGGTTGTTCGCTATTACTCTTAGCGTATCGCCCGATGAGATTTCGTTCTTTCTCAACTGACAAGCTTCTTCTTCGAATCTTATGGCTGAAGTTAATAGTTCTGCGAATGACCCTACGTATTCCGCAGCTTCTTTGTCTGTGTGTCTTGCTCCAAAAAAATCCCGCAATCTCATAAAATAAATCTATAGGTGGGATATTTAAGGTTTTCTTTTATGGAGAATGTCGCATTTGCGGGAGGCAAAGTTCTCTAAAAATTTATTACATGATTGTGCCGGGAAATTTCTTAGTAGAAATTTCCGAGAGTTTTATGTAGCTATCTTCTGGAATTTCAGGGGTTAGACAACTCCCGATTTCGCTAACAAAACTGTTGATGGAAAGTCTTAAATATTAAGTTTTTTAGGAGAGGGCATGGGAAGAATAAGGTCTGGAATGATAAAGAAAGCCGCTAGGGAGTTAGCTGGCACTACAGAAGGGTTTACTGAAGATTTTGAGAATAACAAAAAATTATTAAAGGGGACTATGCACTATAAGAGTGTGAGAAATAAGGTCGCGGGTGCGATTGTTGTTTTGAAGAAAAACGAAAAAAAGCAGGTGTATTTGGATTCGAAGGTAAATTAGTGCGAGGTTACGATGGTGGTTGAAGAGAGAACAGGTGAAAAAAGAGAAGACAATGTGGTTTTTATCGGTTCTAAACCTCTGGTCAATTATGTCAGAGGAGTTATCTTCCAATTTGGGAAGGGGGGTTTTTCTGAGGTTGTGATTAAGTCGAGAGGGAAGTTTATTTCTAAGGCGGTTGATGTTGTTGAAATTGCGCGACGTTCGCTGGAGGAGAAAAAGATTTTTGTCAAGTCAGTTGATATTGCGAGCGAGAGTTTTGAGGCAAACGGGAAAAAAACAAATATCTCAACTATGGGCATTACTTTAGCGAGATGATTTAGTTCCTGATAGTTTATTTAGCTTTTTGTCCAGAGTTTCCAGACGGTTCTCAATTGAGTTTAGTTTACTAATTCTTTTTCCGTTAATTATAAAATTAGTAACCTGGAAAATTAGCCAGAGTAAAAATATTATTCCTATTGCCTGAAGCCATTTTCCGATTGCTCCGAGCTGGTTTAGTATTTCCAGAGCTGTTTCTTCCGGGCTTAATTGGGCTATTGTATCAAGAGCCATTGCTTTACTAACAACAACAGACTTAAAAAGGTTTTATTTTTTGTAGAGTCGGCTCCGTAGCTCAGTGGTAGAGCGTCTGTCTCATGAGCAGAAGGTCGAGAGTTCAATTCTCTCCGGAGCCATATGGGTCGGAATAGAAACATTGTCTCGGTGCTGTTGAATTGGCTAGCTGAGCTGTCGGGAAAACTTACCGAAGATGAATTAAGGATAAAGTCCGGTCTGAGCGAGCTGATGGAACTGGATAGTTCAAACGATGGGAGTTTTCGCGAGGTTTTTTCTTATGTCTCTTCAGATATTAGAGATTATCGCGGGGAGCTAAAAAATTATTTTGACGAGCGTTTAAAGAAAATTGTAGAAAAGAGAAAGGACGCTGTCGGCTACGGTTCTTCAAGCTGTTATTAGTATAAAAGAGTGAGTTGGATGGGGGTGTTAAGTTTTCGGGAGTTGGTATTGTATAAGACAGATTTATAGTTATTGTGATAACTTTTAATGTCCATTATGAAAATTTTGCTAAGAGAAAACTTCCGACTTTCTAACACATATTCGGGAGATGAAATTGGAAGGTTACGAAATAACTTTTAGGGTGTCGGTTTCTTTCCTTGGGATGATGTGAATGTGGGCGTGTTTTACAACTTGTCCTGCCGGCTCAAGGTTGTTCATCAGGATGTTAAAACCGTCGCCTAACTTTTTTTCCAAGAGGTCGGATGCGATTTCTTTTGTGAATTTTAATAGTTCTTCTCCAAGTTTATTGGGTAAATCAAGAAGTGTGACAAAGTGTTTTTTTGGGATGATTAATGTGTGGCCCTTTGCTCTCGGGTTTGCGTCGAGAAACGCTAGGAAGTTGTTTGATTCTTTGATTTTTGTGGTGGGGATTTCTCCCTTTGCGATTT
>Ga0210057_1006440_pt1 | contig 14595 bp, 14 predicted proteins | sample CryGeyCG2114_010_2_FD_183968 | JGI IMG/M metagenome (GOLD analysis project Ga0210057, IMG submission 183968) | Groundwater microbial communities from aquifer - Crystal Geyser CG10_big_fil_rev_8/21/14_0.10 (SPAdes) (version 2) | ecosystem: Environmental > Aquatic > Deep subsurface > Groundwater ... | reverse complement strand
TGTACATAAAGCATATCTCCTCGTCCTAAAAGTTTTTCGGCGCCCGGCATATCAATTATTACTTTACTGTCAATTCCCGACGAGACATTAAATGCAATTCTGCACGGTATATTTGCTTTTATAAGCCCGGTTATAACGTCAACTGACGGGCGCTGTGTGGCTAAAACCAGATGAATTCCTGTAGCTCTTGCCATTTGGGCAAGGCGCGCGATAGAATCCTCGACGTCAACGGGCGCAAGCGCCATAAGGTCGGCCAACTCATCCATAACGATAACTATATACGGAATCGCCTGAAATCCTGAAAGCTCGTTGTACCCGTCAATATTTTTAACTCCCGCTTCAGCGAATTTTGAGTATCTCTTATCCATTTCTTTTAATGCCCATTTTAGAGAAGAAACGCTCTTATCGGCCTCAACGACAACAGGACATAATAAGTGGGGAATATCATTGTATCCCGTAAGCTCAACCCTTTTTGGATCGATAAGAATGAGTTTCACTTCGTTAGGCGAAGCCCTGAAAAGAAGAGACGCGATAATTGTATTTACCATAACCGACTTTCCAGAACCAGTAGTTCCGGCTATAAGAACGTGGGGCATTCTTGAAATATCGGAAACAATCGGTTCCCCCGAAACATTTAACCCTAAAGGAACCGCTAGCTTTGACTTAGCATTTTGCATAGCCTTTGACTCAAGCATCTCACGAAGCCCTACAAATTGAAGGCTTCTGTTTGGTATTTCTATTCCAACAAGCGACCTCCCTGGAATCGGCGCTTCAATTCTTATTTGTCCTGTTGGCGCTTCTGTGGCAAGAGCTAAATCATTTGACAGGGTAGTTATTTTTGAAAGTTTTGTACCTGAAGGAATTTTTATCGCGTACTGCGTAACAGAAGGACCCACATTAATTTCCACAACTTGTGCTCCAATACGGAAATTGCGCAAGGTGTCTTCAATTGTCCCCGCAATTTTCTTTACGTCTCCCGTGTCTCTTTTTTTCTCAGTGGACTGGGATAAAAGGGAATACGGAGGATATTCCCAAATTCCTATGTCTGAAAGAGGATTTATGACAACGTCGTCCGGAAATTCATTCGGCTTTTTTATTTCTCTAGGAGGCGTAAACGGAGATCTCTTATCATCCGCTCTGTCCATATTTGCTTCTTGAATTTTAGGCTCATTTATTCCGCGAATTGCGATTGGCTGTTTTATGTCGTGAGCAAGTTTATCTTTTGTTTTAAGAAGAGGAACAACCGCCTTTGATACCGATTTTAAAATTCCTACTACGTTGCCGGAAAAAAAAGAAAATATTTCTCTAAAAGATAAATTCATAACAACAACAAATCCTATGAATGCCATGAAAGAAAAAAGCATAACACTTATTATTTCTCCCAAAAAGGATTTTGCGTAAAAATAAATATCATGCCCGGCCATGCCTGTCTGGAAGAGTCCGAGTATGGCTACTGTAAAGAGTAAAAATCCCGCAGTTACATTTGGCCGCGCGACGGCAAGCTTTATTCTAGTTAAATAAAGCGCAAAGAAAATTAAATTTAGGGGGACAAGAAAAGAAAAAAATCCAAAGTATTTAACCAATAATTCATTTACCGTAATTAGTAATTCTCCATTTTTCGTGTAGGAAAGAAATATAATTGCGGCTAAAAAAATGAGCCCAACTGAGGATAGAGTATATACCGTACCCTTTTTTAGCTTCAAAGAGCTTCTTTTTTTGTAAGACTTTCTTTTGCGTCTTTTAGGCATACAAAAATTATACACTATTTGAGAAAGCTGACAATTTATTGATATAATCCATTCAATGACTAACTTAAAATGCGATCACGAATTGGTCAAATCAGAAATAAAAGGCGTTGCAGTTGAAAGATGCAGTAAGTGTAATGGAATCTGGTTTGACAGAGATGAGTTAAGAAAAGCAAAAGACAGCACCGATGAAGATTTGCGCTTTTTAGATTTTGAAATATTTGATACAAAAAACAAAAAAATCCAAAAAGGCGAAAGTAGCTGTCCGAAATGCGGTACAAAAATGGAAACTCTTGAGTACATGAATTCGGGAGTTAAAATAGACAGATGCAGTTCTTGCCACGGAGTTTTTCTAGACAAGGGAGAATTTAAAAAGATCATCTCTTTCCTTGAAAATCTTATAATTTCTAAAAGCTCTGGCGAGTATCTTAAAGACACGGGTGAAGAACTGAAAGAAATCCTAACAGGCCCTGAGGATACGATATCCGAAATAAAAGATTTTCTAGCCGTATTAAACTTACTGGAATTAAAAATCCAGGCAGAACATCCTAAAGTTTCTGAAATGCTTATAACTTTTGCGCGTTCCTGGCCTATTCGCTAGCTTATACCTCGACAATGATGGGGATTACCATTGGCTCTCTTCTTTCCCTCATCAAGAGCCTTTCAGCAATTCTTAATATAACCTTTCTATAATAACCAAGGTTTACAGCTTTACCCTTTTTATCGGATAGAAGCTTTTCAGATTCCCGTATAAGTTTTTTTGTAAATTCTTCCTTACCGGGATAGAGAAAGCCGCGTGCGATTATATCCGGAGGTGTCACAAATTTTCCCGTATTTGCGTCAACCTCGGCAAGAATTATCATTACTCCCTCCTTTGAAATTTTTTGCCTGTCACGCAGTACAAAATGTTCCATCTCCTCACCCGTAAATTCATCCAAATAAACAGTTTGGAGATTTTGTTTTTTACCGACTCTGTAGGAATTATTAGTAAAACTTACCTCCTGCCCGCTCTCAAGAAGAATTATATTCCGCTCGTCGTATAAAAGCTCTTTAGCGATTTCCTTATACGCATTCATGTGCCTAAAGTTCCCGCTTATTGGGGAAACGAATTTGGGTTTTAAAAGGGATATTAGAAGTTTTAAGTCGTTCTGGCTTCCGTGTCCTGATACGTGAAACTCGTCCGATATCTCGGAGTAGACAACCCTCGCTCCCTTTTTTGCTATCGCGTCTATTAATGAATAAATTGATATCTCGTTTCCCGGTATCGGATCAGCGGAAAAGATAACGGTGTCTTTCTTGTCAATCACTATTCCATGCCTGTTTGATTCACTTGCGACCCTGACCAAAGCGCTTTCTTCCTGGCCCTGGCTTCCGGGAAGAAGCACTAAGACTTGAGTCGGATTCATTGAGGAAATGTTCTCAGGCTTTACTTCCCATTTTTCAGGAAGACGAAGGTAGTTGGCTTTCCGTCCTATATCTCTTACTTTTAAAAATGACCTTCCAAGAAAACAAATTTTTCTATTAAATTTAATGGCAGTCTCAATCGCCTGATTCATTCTTGAAACATTCGATGAATATGTAGTAATAAAAATTTTCCCCGTTGCTCTTCTGAATTCATCATCCAGATTTTTTCCTATCACTCTTTCTGATTCGGAGTGCCCTGTTCTTTCAGAGCCAAGACAATCTGAAAACAACGCAGTGACATTCTCATTTCCGGCGGCAACTATCGCCTGAAGATCTGAAGGATATCCATCAAAAGGACTTAAATCGAATTTAAAATCGCTTCCATGATAAAAATTTCCTTTAGGCGTTTTTATAAATATGTGCGCGGTATCAGGAACAGAATGCGTAACATGAATAAGTCTAAAAGTAAAAAATTTACCTAAGGAAATTTCCTTATTAAAAGCAAGGTCTTCTATCCTCTTATTTAAACCAAAATCGCGCATCTTCTCATTTGTCAAAAGCGCGGTGAATCTGCTTGCGTAAATAGGAAATGAAGGAAGCTGGTCCAGTAAAAATGGGACAGCTCCTATATGGTCTTCGTGGCCGTGAGAGAGAACCATACCTACTATTTTTTTCCCTTCATCAATTAGCTTTTTTAAATAAGTTATATCGGGGATGAGAAAATCAACACCGGTTACAACTGATTCGTCCGGAAAACCTATCCCGCAATCTACAATTAGTATCTCGTTATCAACGATGTACAAATACATATTTCTCGTGACAGAACCTATGCCGCCAAGAGAAATAAAAGAAAGTCCTTGTGTTTGGGGATTATTAACTAAATTAGGGTTATTATCCATAGATTTTTACCATTGTGAAATGAAATTTCCTAAATTCTTTTGTGTTACAACAAATTGTCTCCCTTGAGGTATTTTTCCGATTAAGTAAAGGTGTACTACTTTTCTCACCATGCCCTGTATCGCGCGCTTTAAAGAACGTATTCCGGAATCATAACCTAGAGGACGAACTATATCTTCCCACACAGAGTCTTCAACTGCAAGTTCTTGAGGAGTTAATGATGATTCCCTTAAGACTTCAGGGAAAATATAGTTTTTCGCGATATAAACTTTTTCGTCATCGCTATATGAGGGCATTTGGATTATCTGCATACGGTCAAGAACTGCTGTTGAGATGTCTTTTGTATTGTTTGAGGTCGCAATGAACAAAACATTTGATAAATCAAATGGATAATCTATATAATGGTCAACAAATTTCTGATTTTGTTCCGGATCTAAAAGCTCAATTAAGACTCCCATAATATCAGCTCTTGCCTCATTGCTTACCCTGTCAATCTCATCCAAAAGAATAACGGGATTATTAGTTCCCGCCTGCCTTAAGGCTTTTATGACTAAACCCGGTTCAGAGTCTGACGTCATTCTGGACTTTCCCCTGAGCTGGGAAGCTCCCCCCATTCCTCCAAAAGGAATACGTACAAATTTGCGGCCGAGGGCTTCTGAAATTGATTTTGCAACAGTCGTCTTTCCGGTTCCGACCAGACCGACAAGAGAAATTATTGGCGCGTGCAATATCGTATTTTTATTTGTACGGCTACGCGTTAATATCATTATCGCGAGATATTCTAAGATTTTTTCTTTAACTTCTGTTAGCCCGTAATGGTTTTTATCAAACACTTTCTGAGCGTGATTCAAATCTAAAATATCCTGAGAAGAATTATTCCAAGGCAAAGCGGTTATCCAGTTTATATAGCGCGATAAAGTATCGTATTCCGCGAAAAAATTATTTTCTTTTTCTATCAAACGCAAGCGTCCTGTCATCGACATCGCGTTTTCGTTTAACTGTTCGGGAAGTTTTGCTTCTTTAATCTTTATCTCAAGCCTTTCGATTTGGGATGTAGGAGTTGCTTTGTCTGAAGGACTATCTGGTATTTGACTGCCGTTCAAACTCTGGCCATTTTGACCAGTTTGCCCATTCTGAACACCATTCTGATTATCATCCATAAAAAAAGTATAGCACTATTAATTGAAACCTAACAAACGATTTCGGAGAAACTAACCTCTAACTTATTAGTTCGAGGCTCTTATTCTTTACATCAAATGACACTCTTTTAAAATAATTGAAAAATCCGTCTCTTCCTAGAATTGGTAGCTTAACGTTTTCTCCAAAATAAACAACCGTCTCTATCATCCTTCCATCAAATTCTATTTTTACTCTATTTCCATAAACAATGGAAACGTTATCATTTACTGAAGTTATTTTACGCTGCTCTCCTTTCCTATAATCCTGTCTAATTTCTACGGCTAACTCTGCAGGAAAAATATTGCGATCCGAACCAGAATCGACTAATGCTTTTATAAAATTCGCGCTTGCACTACGTTTGTACAATAATTTCACAAACAGATATGGTCGATAATAATACTCTGCTTGTCCTGTTTGTGGATTAAAAGATAATTCTGGCTCGAAATCAAATTTTCTCATCAACTTTAGGAAACAATGAAGGCATCAAAAGGAGGAACAAACATTATAACCGCATCCTCTATTTTCTTAGCTTTAGCCTCTTTTTGCAATTTACTAAGATCTTTATTCGCCAAAAAAATCTTTGAGTATTTTCTGTCTGTAAGAACCCATTCTTTTTCGTGTTTTCTAAACTCTTCATTCATTTTCATGTCTCTATAGTTATTATATCATAGTGAATTAAACATACGATTTGCCCGATTTTTCAATATAATTTGAATTACTAACCCTGCATGAGTATAATTTCTGTTCTATGGATTGCCTTGAACAAGAAGATAATAATTCATTCGCTATATGGGCTATTTTTGGAGCAACAGCAATTTTCGTCGTTCTGCTTATGATTCATGGAACGCTAAAAGATATTTATAGCGATACTCATTATACTTCGGCTTCAATAGACTACTTGCTTGACATTAAGAATTCCTTAGAAAATTAGTCAAGCATGGAGCTCTACCTATTCCAGTCGTCGCGGCGTCCACCCTCGTACTGTTTTTCTTTAACCTGAGAGCGTCCGCGTCCTCCTCCAAAACCGCGCCTCGGACCCCTGTCATCGCGTCGTCCTCTTTCTCCAAAACTTCTTCTTTCCCGAGGTGCAAATTCACGCCCGCCCTGCCTGTCCTGAGACTTACCGAAGGGAGCGGAACTGAAGGGTCTCTCTCCGCCTTTGCCTTCAGACCTAGGAGTAGGCTTGTCAGCGTTCTCGCCAAATTTCATAGATAAATTAATCCTTCCCTGATCGTCAATTTCCTTAACTCTTACTTTTACCTTTTCGCCAATTTTTACAACCTCACTCGGTTCTTTTACGAACCTGTCCGCCATTTCGCTTACGTGAACCATTCCCTCTTTTCCGGGAAGAATTTCTACAAACGCGCCAAATGCTAAAATTCTTTTAACTTCTCCCTCAAATTGCTCTCCCACTTCAACCTCGCGCGTTAATCCTTCGATCCATTCCGTTGCTTTCTGGACCGCAACCTCATCAATTGCCGAAACGCTGACAGATCCGTCATCTTCTACGTTAATCTCCGCGCCCGTTGTTGCAATTATATTTTTAATCATCCTTCCGCTTGGACCTATAACCGTGCCTATTTTCTCAGGATCTATCTGAACAACTTTAATTTTTGGAGCAAATTTTGATACCTCTCCTCGCGCCATAGGAAGCGCTTTCAGCATAACGTCAAGGATTTTAAGCCTTGCAGTTTTTGCTTTCTCAAAAACCTCTTTTATCATCCCGTCAGTTAAAGCATCAACCTTTACGTCCAGCTGAATTGCCGTAATGCCATTTTTAGTGCCGGCTACTTTAAAATCCATGTCTCCAGAAAAATCTTCAAGTCCTATAATGTCAGTCAAAATAACGTACTCGTCTGCTGTTAATTTTTTAGCTGACAAACCCTTCGTATCGGCTTGCCCTGAGCTTGCCGAACGGGTCATAAGACCTATCGCGATACCCGCTACCGGCTCTTTTATAGGAACACCGGCATCCATTAGAGCAAGAGTAGAGCCGCAGGCTGATGCCATGGAGGTTGAGCCGTTAGAACTTAATACTTCCGAAACCAGGCGCACTACATAAGGAAACTCTTTTTCATTTGGAATTACGGGTTCGAGTGCGCGTTCAGCTAACGCCCCGTGCCCGATTTCACGCCTTGACGGATATCCTACTCTGCCCGTTTCTCCTACAGAATAAGGAGGAAATGAGTAGTGATGCATGTATCTTTTAGTCTCCTCAGACTCGGCGCTTTCTATAATTTGCGCGAGGGACTCGGGTCCTAAGGTCGCAACAGTAAGAACCTGCGTCTGTCCTCTTTTAAACAGGGCTGACCCATGGACTCTTGGAATAACGCTTACTTCAGCTGAAAGTTCGCGTATATCATCAGGGGAGCGCCCGTCAAATCTTTTTTTGTCCTTTAAAATTCTCTCCCTAACGTTTTTCTTAAACACGGCATCAACTGCCTCCCTTAATAGATTTACATTAATTTCATCCGTCTCAACTTCCTTAATTTCATCAGCAATTCTATTTACTTCATTACTCACATTTTCAGGAAGGTTTCCCTCAATTAACGCGGTTATCTTGTCTTTATATGATTTTTCAACTAATGCTTTTGCCGTCTTCAGTTCCTCGTTTACAGAAACACTGACTTTTTTCTTTCCTACCTCTTTTACCAATTCGTTTATAAAATCTACGATCTTGCTGTTCCACTCTTTGGCAAGACTTACTCCTTGAAAAGCTATATCTTCAGGTACTTGTTTTGCACCTGCCTCTATCATAACCGTATTCCCATTTTTGCTTGCGGTAAGAACCATATCAAGCTCCAAAAACTCATCCTCGCCTACGTCCGGATTTACAACTAAATCATACCCTCCGTTTCCGATTTCTTTAACAGCACCCACTCTAACAGCGCCAACCGGCCCGTTCCATGGAATATCAGATATCGCAAGGGCGGCAGATGTTGCTACAATTCCCAAAACATCAGGATCGTTTTCAACATCAACTGACAAAACGGTTACGACAACCTGCACGTCGCGCTTCAGCTCTTTAGGAAATAGGGGCCTAATTGAACGGTCAATAAGTCTTGCGGCAAGAATTGCCTCATCCGTAGGCCTTCCTTCGCGCTTCACCCAGCGGCTTCCTTTTATCTTACCGCCCGCATATAATCTTTCAACATACTCGACTGAAAGAGGAAAGTAGTCGAGCTTTGATTCACCGCCCATAACAACGGTTGCAAGAACCGTAGTGTCCCCGAGGCGGGCTAAAATGCTTGCGTTTGCCTGCTCTGCTAGTTTTCCTGTTTCAATGGTTAATTTTCTTCCATTGAGGTCAAATATCTTAGAGGTATATTTCATCCAGTTTCCTTACTTTTTCATGCCGACCTTATCAGCTATTGTTTCGGCGCGTTTCTTATCAACTTTATCTAAAAAGGTAAATAACCTTCTTCTCTTTGATAACATATTTAATAGCCCTTTTCTACTATGAACGTCTTTATTGTGAAGTTTAAGATGGTCTGTTAATTTAGTTACCTGATTTGTAAGAAGAGCGATTTGAACTTCAGGACTGCCTGTATCTCCATCGACAATTGCGTATTGTTTAATAATGTCTTGTTTTTCGTTAGTTGTTAGCGGCATGGCTGATATTTTAGCAGAATGAGCCTGACTTTTCAAGCTCCATCAATTTACATACTTGAGAAGTATTTTTGTTTTATATCTGCGGGTAGTTCTTTTGAAGCAATATTGAAAAAATTTGACGCGTGAAGTATCTCTAAGGATACGGGCGCCTTGCTTTCATCTACCTCAAGAATTGCACTATCTACTTCAAAAGAATCATTTACAGCATTTTTTGAAAACTGCATCACTAAAATGTCGTCCTTTTTATAATATTTGAGCTTCATATATACCTTCCTGTTTTATGAATATGAAAGGTTATTACCTTTATATTCTTGTCAATTATATCATAGATAATCCTTAATGAATGTTTCTCCGTGAGTTTTGAAACAACAGCCATGTCTTTATATTTCGTTTTAGTACGCCTTTCAGGATGTTTCAAAATTTTCTCAATAAGCATTTTACCAATTCCAAACTTTTTAATATCAGATCGTTTAAGTTTTTCTTCAGCGTGTTTCGTATAAAAAATCTTCACTTAATTAAGTGTATCAAAAAGGCGGAAGGGTCAGGATAGAGGACATAAGGTTTTTACTACTAAAAAATAAAAGGTCTTGTTCTACCAAAGCGTAAGCCTCATTTCAAATCGGAAATATCCTGGCTTCCTTTAAAAACCTTAGGCATTAGCCAGTCATTTGGCACTTCTTCTTGATCATTCGCTCTATCTACATCCGCAGCTTTATTTACCTGCTGATTGGGAGTTATTTTATTTTCCTGCCTTTCAGGTCTAGTTATTTCTTCGCTCTTTACTCTATCCTGTATGTTTTCAGCCTGTTTGAATCTAGGCTGAATTCTGTCTCTTGGCCTATTTGGCTGAGGAAATGAATTTCCCCTTCCCTGATTTCTATTATCAGATCTTACAGCGCCAACCTGCATTAAAACACCTGCAGATTCAAACGCTAACGGACTTGTATTCTGTTTACTAAAATTTCTTGTAGCATACAAAATTCCGTCCAAAAGATTTTGTGCTATATCAATATTTATAGGAAGCCTTAATTCTTTCATAACCTTTGTGACAATTTCAGAACTTGAAGATAAATTCGGATTAACCAGCACGACATCTCCAAAAGATTCTCCTCCTGTATCTATATTTACAACCTTTACGGTAGTTTTTGAATCGACAAATTCACTTACCTGCATGGCATCCTGCATACCGAATACCACAATAACATTTGGAGACGCTCCCTCCCAAATAAGATTAATGTCTTGTGTTTCATACGGTGAAATCGATTTACCTTCAACGGCCGTTAAGTAGAAATTAATTCTATCCTGCTCCTCTTTATAAGATACTTTGCCTATTTCTCCCCTGTTATAAGGAAGGGACACTACAACGCGGTTTGATTCTCCGGAGAAACTCTTCTTAACCCTATCAATCCCGACAAGATTTGAGATCTCAACGTATGGTTCTTTCTTAGAAATTATCTGTACTTTTTTTCCTGCTTCTCTAAGTGAGAGAAAAAGAGCAAGAGCGGCTCCTGCCGTATCGAGATTTAGGCGGTCTCCTATAACAATCCCTATAGTATTCTCGTCAAAGAGTTTTCTAACTGAGTTTAATTCTTGAACTAAAAATGATTGATCCATGCTTAATTTTTAACTTATTTTTTTACTTGGGAGGAATATTAACACATCACCTATAGTAAAGTCAATTTGGGGATCGGTCATCATGCCGCATTCTTTGCCTTTTCCGACCTGTTTTACATCCTCTTTTGCCTGCCTTATAGTTACAACTTTGGCAATTCTTTCTTCAGAGTCCTCCTTTTGAATAGCGTCTCCCACCTGAACCCTTCCCTCTTCAACTTTTATTCCGATTATCGTGCCCGATGTTCCCTCAAATTGAGCTATAATCTTTGCCTTGCCTGCTACCTTTTTAATTCCTTTCTCAAGTATTAAAGCCGCGGCGTCTTCTATTTCTTCAAGCAGCTTGTAAATTATTGTGTAGGTTCTGAAAAAAATATTTTGTGAGTTAGCAATCATTTCTGCCTGTTTTTCAATTCCTACGTTAAAACCGATAACGATGGCAGAAAAATCTTTTGCCATCATAATGTCAGTTACCGAAATGTCTCCTTTTCCTTCGAAAACAACTTCGACACTATCCGGCAGAGACGCTAAAACAGCTTCATACTCCCCGCTTGTTCTGGTTTTAATAATAAGAGGAAGCTTTTCCTTCTCCTGCATTTGTATTTTTCTTAGAAGGTCATGGTGGGTTTCCATCTTGGAAATAATGCTTTTTTCCTCTGCAATTTTTTCCTGAGCACTGCCATAAAGCACGCTTCCCGCGTGTAAAACTCCGGAGATGCCTAAAATCTCAACCGCGTCTCCCGGCAAAGCAGTCTGCACCTGTTTTAAATTAGTATCAAATATCGCCCTTACCTTGCCTCTTTCCTCCGAACCTAAAAATAATTTCATTCCGTAAGTTACAGTTCCTTTTTTTACAATAATCGTTGAAACCGGACCTTTTTTCTTATCGAGCCGGGATTCTATAACCACTCCCTGAAAATTTTCGTTATCATCCTTTTTAATTTCTGATATATCATAAACTATTAAAATTAAATCCAAAAGCTCCTTTATTTTGTCTCCTATTTTTGCCGAAACTGCGATAAAAGGTACGTCTCCTCCGAGTCCTTCAAGGCTTACCCCCTCCTTTAATACTTCCTGTTTTACTTTTTCTATATTAGCGCCGGGCGCGTCAGATTTTGTAAAAACTATTATGTAAGGCACACCCGCGTTTTTAATTATCTCTAAGGATTCCTTTGTCTGGGGCTTTATCCCATCATCTGCTGCTATAACGAGAAGAGCGATGTCAGATGCGCTTACTCCATGTGAGCGCATATTTGAAAACGCAACGTGCCCCGGAGTGTCTATAAAAGTAATTTCGCGATTTTTTCCATCGTGGCTAATTTCTATCGAAGACGCACCTATTGACTGAGTAATTCCTCCGGCCTCGCCTGCGGCTTGATTTGTCTTCCTAATTGCGTCTAAAAGGGTTGTTTTGCCGTGATCAACGTGCCCCAAAACAGACACGACCGGCGGATGAGAGTATCTTTCTTTTTGACTTTCCTTTGCTTTTTCCATAGTTTAATAGTGTCGCAGTCGAATTCATAGTCCTATTTGCCGTCAGCTTTAACTTCAAATTCGGCCGCAAGTTTTTCAGCTTCACGCTTTTCTCTATCGCTTCCCTCAACCTCTATTTCATATCCTGTCAGTTTTGACGCGAGTCTTACGTTCTGGCCGTCTTTACCGATAATCAAAGGCAATTCTTCCTGAGGGGCGGTAACATGGGCTATTTTTTTCTTTTCGTCTATTTTTACGCTCAATTCTTTTGCCGGAGAAAGCGCGTTTGCGATAAATCGTTCCGCGTCATTGTTCCACTGTATAACGTCAATTTTCTCAAGACCGTCTAACGCTTCGATTACTGCCTGAATTCTTACTCCTTTTTGTCCTACACAGCTTCCTACCGGGTCTATCCCCGGCTGTTCGGAATAAACGGCAATTTTGGCACGTGACCCAGGCTCTCTTACTATTTCTTTTATAACTACGTTTCCTGACGCGACCTCAGGAACTTCTCTTTTCAAAAGTCCTTCAAGAAGTCCCTTGTCAGCTCTGGAGACGACTATTTCCCGCCCGCGCATTGTATCCTCCTGAATTTCTTTAATAAAAACCGCCATTTTTTTATTTAAGTAATAGGATTCATTAGAAATTCGCTCGACAGGAGGAATTATTGCCTCTGCTTTTCCTATATCAACAATTATGGTAGGTCCGTGAAAACGAAGTATCATGCCGTTTACGACAGTACCCAGTCGCTTTTGATATTCTGCAAGAATCGCGTCTTTTTCACGCTCCCGAATACTTTGGAGAAGAACTTGCTTTGCGGTTTGTGTCGCGATTCTCCCGAAGCCCGGCGGCGTTACGTCCTTGCCGTTCTCAAGAATTTTTGTTTCACCGGTATTTTCATTTAAAACGGCCTCAAATCCCTCCAGGGGGTTCTCTTCGTCTTCAGCTGTTATGTGGTCTTTTTTATAAGCTGCTAAAATAGCGGATTTTATGCTGTCTAAAATTGTCTCAGGAGTGACGCTTCGCTCTGAGGCGATTTGATTAAGTGCTAGCGCGAATTCGCTTCGTTGTATTACAGCCATAATTTAGTATCAAGTATCTAGTATTATGCATTAAGTATAAAAAAGGGTGGTTCAGCAACCACCCGCATCCTACTTAAACCAGCATAATTTTAGCAGAAGGGCGTGGCCTAGTCAAGGAAAGGAAAGGCGAACCGACTTACCATTTGAAAGTGAATTGAAAGACAGCTTAAAAATATATCCGAAATACTTATGCATGAATATGCTGGCTTTCACTTAGCGAAGAATGGGATAAAAATAGTATTCAAACCCATTTGAGCTTAGCGTCACTTTCAAAGTGTGTAAGGCGGTGAAACTCTAAGCTAAGATGCAATCACTGCTCAATAAAAAGTTAAAAAATGCGCAAGAGGAAGAAATAGCAAGAAATAGAAAACAATAGGAAACACTAGGAAGAAATAGAAAACAATAGAAAATAGAACAGCTGTCCAGTATACTGGACATCATTCAAGTTTTCAAACTTATGTATAAGTCAAGTGCTTTTGCGACATACCTCCTTTCTCAATAAGATATTGCAGGGGACTTTTAAGTCCAAGTGATTTATGGGGTCTTTTTGTGTTGTACCAAATGAGGTATTCTGAAAGTTTTTGGTTGAATAATATCTTGTCCTCAATAATACCCAAATTGTTATCAATAAACTCTTCCTGGATAGTTCTGTTGTAGCGTTCTATGTATGTTTGGATTTTAGGACAGTGAGGATAGGAGAAGTAATGGGGAATCTGGTCAGCAGCAAGCGCTTCATCAAACTCCCCAAGGTTTTCAGAACCATTATCTGTCTGCCAGGTGTGGACTGTACCGGGATAAACACTTTTGAACCTGTGGTAGAATTCTTTCATATTACGGCCGGTAAGTCTTTTGTATGGAAGTGTCAAGGCAAACTTGAGCTTAGCATCAATTGCTGAGATGTAGTAGTTTCGAAGTCCTTGATCGAGTCTCACTACGGTATCAGACAATATGTATCCAAAATTCTCAGGCTTTGGAGAATGTCTAGCTCTTAGTCTTTTCTTCTTTTGAACCTGATTAAGAGCCCATTTGGAATTTGGGTTGTGGTAAACTTTACCTTGCTTTTGATGGAATAGTTTATGCCTCTTTATGATGTTTCCAATGGTTGATTCGGACACTATTACAAGACCTTCTTTTTGGCAGTATTCATCAAGGTCACCCTTTATCTTCTCTTTACCAAGCCTTGGGTGTTCATCTCTTGCTTCCTTTATGAAATCGACTATCTTTGAATTGTAGGTAACAGCCCTTGTTTTCTTTGGCTTCGTTGAATAGGGGATTAAGGATGCGAGCTTTCCACCATTTTGATTAAGCCGCTTCTTCCAGCGGCTGATAACTTTACGGTCTGCTCCGAATGCTTGTATTGTTGCCTTTTCTCCAAACTCATCGTAGAAGTTAATTATCTCCATCTTCTTTTGCGCAACTTCTGACTCGGAATACCTCTTTAAACTTGAAAGCATACTCATCACCCCCTCGTATATTGTATTTGCTAACATAATTAGTGTTAGCAGTGATATGTAAGCGGTTGGAGACTTCGTTCAACCCCCTAAGGGTTTAAACCCTTTCCGAAAGCCTGAGGCTCCAATCAGCAATACATC
>Ga0210057_1006437_pt1 | contig 14601 bp, 11 predicted proteins | sample CryGeyCG2114_010_2_FD_183968 | JGI IMG/M metagenome (GOLD analysis project Ga0210057, IMG submission 183968) | Groundwater microbial communities from aquifer - Crystal Geyser CG10_big_fil_rev_8/21/14_0.10 (SPAdes) (version 2) | ecosystem: Environmental > Aquatic > Deep subsurface > Groundwater ... | reverse complement strand
GTCTTACGGCAAAGACACCAAAGGTATTTTCAGGGTTCACCAGTTTGACAAGATAGAGATGTTCAGTTTTTGCCAGCCGGAAAAATCAAAAGAAGAACACAAATTTTTATTATCAATGGAAGAAAAGCTAATGCAAGCATTAAAAATTCCTTATAGAGTTTTAAATATTTGCACCGGAGATTTAGGCAGGCCGGCAGTTGCCAAATATGACATTGAGGCCTGGCTACCGTCTGAAAACCGTTATCGCGAGACCCATTCCACCTCAAACTGCACTGATTTCCAGGCAAGGCGGCTGAATATCCGTTATCGCGACAAAGCCGGCAAATTAAATTTTGTCCACACCTTAAACGGCACTGCTTTTGCCATCGGCAGAACAATAATTACCATAATTGAAAACTATCAACAAAAAGACGGCAGCGTCAAAGTGCCAGAAGTTTTAGAACGATATCTAGGATTCAAGACAATAAAAAGATAACCGATTACTACGCGACCCGGCCGCGTAATGAAAATAATGTGAAAGAGGAAACAATTTTTATTAACGATTTAAAAATCCATTACAAAATTGCAGGTTCGGGTCCTGCGATTTTGGTTTTGCATGGTTGGGGAGGGTCGTCAACCTCCTGGAGCAGGGTTCAAAGAATTTTGGCTGAGCAGGGCTACGAAGTCATTTCTCCTGATTTTCCGGGTTTTGGAAAAAGCTCAACACCGCCCCGACCCTGGAGCGTCAATGACTACCGCGATTTTGTTCTTAATTTCGTTGAAGCATTAAAAATGGACAATTTTTTTCTTTTGGGGCATTCTTTCGGCGGCCGGGTTGCAATAAAATTTACGGTTGGTTATCCGGGAAAAATAAAAGGACTGATCCTCTGTAATTCAGCCGGCATTAAGCCAAAACCCGGCTTGAAAACAAGAATAATTTACCGCCTGGCAAAAATCGGCAATGCCTTATTCGCCCCAAAAATTTTAGCACGACTTAAGGATTCTGCCCAAAATCTTTTTTATATTTTTTTGCGACACAAAGATTATGTCAAAGCCAACGGCACAATGAAAGAAACCATAAAAAAAGTTTTAGAGGAAGACCTATTATCAGACTTACCTATGATAAAAACCAAAACCTTAATTATTTGGGGAGAGTTAGATGAGATGGTTCCGGTAAAATATGCTCATATTTTCAAAGAAAAAATTAAAAATTCGCGATTAGAAATTCTGTCCAAAATCAGCCATAGTCCTCATCTGGAGGAACCCGAGCTTTTAGCCAAAAAAATTATTGAATTTTTAAAAAATTTTTAAAATGAAAATTATTATTTCCTTTATTTTTTCTTTGGTTTTTTTTAAACTCTTTCTTTTTTGGTTATGGCTTTGGCAGTTAAAAGAATATCATTTAGGCAGATTTTTGGCTCATTTTGAGGGGCAGGTATTCAAAAAAATAATCTCTGCTTTTTGGCGGAAAAGATTCCCAAAATTTACCCTAAAAATTATTGCCATTTCTTTTGCCGGATTTTCTTCAGAGATTTTTCTGATTTTTTTGATTTTTTCCAAGCCGGACAGAGAATTTTATTTTTTTCTTCTATTTTTGCTTTTTTTAGCTCCTATTTTTTCCTCTTTTCTTTTTGCTATTTTTCAGATACCAACCATTATCTGGCGAGGTAGAATTTTAAGAAAAGCCAAACAAAAAAGGCAATCCCTGGAAAATCTTTTAGTTATTGGTATTACTGGAAGTTACGGCAAAACCTCAACAAAAGAATTTTTAGCGACAATTTTAAGCGCAAAGTTTAATGTTTTAAAAACAAAAGAACATCAAAATTCAGAAGTTGGCATTGCTCGATGTATATTAAACGATTTGAAGCCCGAGCATCAGATTTTTATTTGTGAGATGGGGGCTTACAATAGGGGAGGAATAAAATTATTATGCGATATTGTTAAACCCAAAATCGGCATTTTAACCGGAATTAACGAACAGCATATGGCAACCTTCGGGTCGCAGGAAAATATAATTAAGACCAAATATGAGTTAATAGAAGGCTTACCAGAAGACGGCATCGCTTTCTTTAACGCAAAAAACAAATATTGTTTGGAACTTTATCAAAGGACCCTTCTTCGCCAAGGCTACGGAGGGCAGGCAAAAATCAAAAAAATTCTCTATGGAGAAAATATTAAATTAGCGGGCTTGGAAAATATTGAAGGAGCTAAGGCGGTTGCCAGAGAGCTGGGGATGAACGAAGAAGAAATTGAAAAAGTTTGCCAGAAAATTGAAAACCGAGCTTCCGAAGGAAGCGAAGGTGAAGATGAGGGCAAAGCCCTCATCGCCTATAAATTTGCCGGAATCAAAATAAAAAAAGCCCGCCTGCCGGCGAGGCAGGGAATAATGGAGTTAAATATCATTGACGCCACTTATTCAGCTAATCCTGATAGTGTAATTTCTCATTTGGAATATTTAACCCTTCGATTCCCTCAGGGCAAGAAAGTTATCGTGATGCCCTGCTTGATTGAATTGGGTAAGGCGTCAAAAGAGGTTCACAGAAGAATCGGCCAAAAAATTGCCGAAGTCTGCGACTTGGCCATTATTACTACCAAAGATAGATTTAAAGAAATTAAAGAAGGTTCGGCAAGCTCACCACAAGGGGGCAGGAAAGCAGAAATTTTATTCATTGAAAATGCAAAAGCAATTTTTGAGAAAATAAAAGGATTTTGCCAACCCGGCGATATCATATTACTGGAAAGCAGGGTGCCAAACGAAGTGATTAAGTTATTAGTGATTAAGTAATTAATAAAAATAGAAAGGGTGCCATATCCGATAGATTAGGCACCCTTGCGCGATCACTTGAGGCATCGTGGAGGGAGCAGTATCCCCGTGAGGTATAAAAGAATGGAAGCTAAACTTAGACCTGCGGCAAGACCCAGTGAGATTACATTGCCGTAAAGACCAGCTACCACCAATAGTCCAACGCTAATGCTTACCATGATGATCGCACATAGATGAGCAAAGAACATTTTATCCATTTTTCAACCCCCTTTCTAATAAGAGTATACCATGTCATTAAAATTTTGTCAAGTATTTAAACCAATTTCTATATCCTTATCCCCGAATACGGAAAAAGACGATGTTCGGCTGGCTTTTAAGTTGCTTTTCCAGCCCTGGCTCTGGAAAATCAGCATAAATCAGCTTAATCAGCATAAATCAGCGGTTGAGGAATTAGAAGAAGAATTTAAGAAATATTTAGGAGTAAAATATGCTTTCTCTTTTAATAGTGGGAGAACGGCCTTGCTCGCGATTTTGAGTTCACTTGATTTAGAAAAAGAAGGTTCCGTCTTCGCTAAAGCTACGGCGGACAAGGAGGTTTTGCTTCAGGTATTTACTTGTAACGCCGCGGCAAATCCAATTATTTGGTCTGGTTTTAAACCGGTTTATGTGGATTGCGATGAGCAAACTTTTAACATTGATATTGAAGATTTGAAAAAAAAGATAACTCCCCGGAGTAGGATGATGATGGTTCAGCACACATTTGGATTGCCTGCTGATATGGATGAAATTTTAGAAGTATGCCGAAAAAACAATTTAATCTTAATTGAAGACTGTGCTCATTCTTTAGGCGCGGAATATGAGAGTAAAAAACTGGGCTTGCCCGCCGAAGCCCGAAGGGCGAAGGCGGGGACTTTTGGTAAAGCAGCTTTCTTTAGTTTTTCGCGGGATAAAGTCATTTCTTCTGTTTATGGCGGGATGGCAGTAACTAATGATGATGAATTAGCAAAAAAATTAAGAGAATATCAGGAAAAAATCGGCTACCCTTCTTATTTTTGGATAAAACAACAACTTTTGCATCCAATTTTGATGAATTGGTTAATTTTGCCGACTTATTCAATTACCGAGCCCCGCAATAGCGAGGAGAAAGTGAAGAAGCGGACGAAGTTCTCTTTGCCTTTAGGAAAATATCTCTTGATTTTATTTCAATGGTTTCATATCTTATCAAAAGCCGTTCATTGGAAAGAAAAAAGAGGCAGAAAACCCTGCTATTTTCCAAGGCGCCTGCCTAATGCTTTGGCAATTCTTGCCTTAAATCAATTTAAAAAATTAGAGAGATTTAACAATCACCGAAAAGAAATCGCCGGATTTTATCGCCAAGAACTTAAAAATACCTCTTTTGCATTACCGGTGGAAACTGAGCAGATTTATCTTAGATTTACAATAAAACATCAAAAAGCCAAAGAAATAATTAAAAAAGCTTGGAAATCCAATCTTCTAATAGGGGATTGGTATACAAATCCCGTCGCCCCTCACGATACAAAACTTGATAAACTGCAGTATAATTTAGGCAGCTGCCCAAAAGCCGAAAAACTATCTAAAGAAACCCTAAATTTGCCAACCCACATTAATATTTCAAAAAAGGAAGCAAAAAGAATCACGGACTTCCTAAAAGTAGAGGCTAATAAATAAAAAGAACCCCCCGCGGTTCTACTAACACATTTTACAACGGCCGTAGAACAATGTGTTATTTTATGGGTATGGAAAATAATGGAGGATTAAAAATTCAAGAGATAAAAGAAAAAGAAACTTGGGAAGATTTTCTTTTAGATTGCCAAGAAAAGACATTTTTGAATTCTTGGAATTGGGGAAAGTTTAATAAGATGATGGGAAACAAAATTTGGCGATTAGGAGTATACGAAATGTCAAATGTCAAATGTCAAATGTCAAATCTAATATCTGTCGCTTTGGTGGTGAAAATAGTGGCGAAGAGGGGGACATTCCTGCTCTTACCGCATTCACCCGCCGTAGCCTTGGCTACGGCGGGCGGGCCGAACAAATATGAGATATTAAAAATACTCTTAAATGAATTAAAAAGAATCGCCAAAGAAGAAAGGGTGAATTTTATCAGAATTAGTCCGATTTGGGAAAAAAATGAAGAAAATATAAAAATTTTTAAAGATTTAGGTTTCAGAGGCGCACCGATACATATGCATCCTGAAGCCAGTTGGAAATTAGATATTACGGCTTCAGAAGAGGAGCTTTTGATGAATATGCGAAAAACCACCCGCTATTTGATACGGCAGGCGCAAAAAAATACTGATGTTGAAATTTTTCAAAGCCGGCGGGTGGAAGATGTTGATGTTTTTAATAATCTTCAGCAAGAGGTTGTCAGATTTCAAAATTTCATTCCATTTTCTTTGGAATATCTGAAAAATGAATTTCTGGCTTTTCTGCCGGATAATCAACCCATTCGGCAGGCTCAGGGTTGTCCCGAATGTGCCGAAGGACAAATTTCTCTGTTTTTTGGAAAGTACAAAGGAGAAATTGTAGCCGGTGCGTTTGTGCTTTTTTGGTCAAATATCGGTTTTTATCACCACGCAGCTTTATTACCCGAATATCATAAAATCCCGATTGCCTATGTCCTTCAATGGGAAGCAATTAGAGAAGCGAAAAGAAGGGGATGCAGATTATATGATTTTTGGGGGTTTGTTGACCCTGAAAAAACACCTAAACATCCCTGGGCCGGCCCCACTTTGTTTAAGATGGGTTTTGGCGGGAAATCATATGAATATGTTAAAACGCAGGATTTACCTCTTTCCAAAAAATATTGGTTAACTTATATTTTTGAAAAATTAAGAAAAACAAAAAGAGGGCTTTAAAAATATATGAAAAGAAGTCAGGTCCTTAGAAAAACCCATCGTTATAAAAGAAAAAAATCGATTTTTCGCAATCGAATTTTTTGGTTAGGCATTCTAACCTTAATAATTTTTTTGGGAATTTTTTATTTAATTTGTTTTTCTTCATTTTTCCAGATAAAAGAAATCAAGATTTCTGGCAACCAAAAGGTGTCAAGTGAAAATCTGCAAAACATTTTCTCAACAAAGATGGAGAAAAAGATATTGTTTTTTAGAACAAAAAGCATATTTTTAGTCAATTCAAATGAAATAAAAAAAGATATTTTGGATAATTTTCCCCAGATAGCGGCAGTTGAAGTTAAGAGAGGATTTCCAGATTCCTTAAGCATTGTTGCTACTGAGAGATTGGGATTAGCGATTTGGCGCCGAGATGAGCCCGCGCTCCCCGCTGAAGGCGGACCCGCCGAGCAGTGTTTTTTACTTGATAAGGAAGGGATAATCTTTGAAGAAATACAGCCGAGAGATGACTTTATCAGAATTATAGACAAAAAAAATACTGACTCTTTTACTTTGGGTGATAAAGTAATTGAAAAAGATTCCCTTGATAAAATCCTCAAAATTCAAAAAAGATTAAGAGATGAGACGAAAATCAACGCTAAGGACTTTGTTATTTTTTCTGACCGTTTAACTATAAAAACTCCGGAGAGTTGGGAGGTCTATTTTGATTTAACTAAAGATATTGACTGGCAGCTGACAAAACTTAACGCGGTTTTAGACGAAAAAATCCCCCCAGAAAAGAGAGGGAATCTGGAATATATTGAACTAAGATTCGGAAATTTTGCCCCCTTTAAGTACAAAGATTGATTAATAATGATTTATTGAACTTGGTATCTGGTTACTATAATCCAACCTTGGTAATCGTAAATGTCTTGGAAGTCTTTCTCTTCTTTCTTAGCCCAATTATTAGGCAAAGACGGCTGATAATTTCCAAAGCCGGTGGTGTTAATCATCCAAATAATGTCGTCTTTTTTAATCCCTTGATAAAAATCTTTGATAATATCTTCCGGAGAAAGTAAAGCCGTGCCAGAGAAATGGGGCAGAGGCCCCGGAGCGTAAAGTTTTGGGGAAATCTTGGTCAGGTTGTAGTATTTAAAGGTGAAATAAACAAAAGAAGAGCCAACATAAATTTTATCATCCGGTCTGACCTGCTGGTTTAGCTCGTTAGCTGCAGCTGCCATACCGGGCTTTTTTTCTACTTCAAGATTTATCCAACGAATAGGAAAAGCTATCAAACTGCCAAAGATTGCAATCATAATTAAAGTATTTTTTAGCCATTTGTTTTTTATTGCCCAAATAGCCCCTGCCATTAAAGTCAAATAGAAGGGGAGAGTAAAAATAAAATAGCGGTCAAGATAAATTGAAGTTTTAAAAGAAAAGGCGGCAGCTCCCAGAAAAGGAATAATAAGCATTAAAAAAATTAACCATTTGGCCTGTTCCGCCAGCTTCCTTAGAGAGAAAAATAAAGCAAAAATGACGCCAACCATTAAAACAACCAAAAGAAACCAAAATCTATTGGTATCAATTGCTCCGCCAGTTGTTAGTTTCAAAAAAGTGGCTGGCAAGGACCAAATATTTAACGGCGGTATCCAATAGCTTTCCTGAACTTGGCCCATCTGGCTCAAAAAAGTTTTTAACCAAGGAAGGTAAGAAATGACAGCTAAAAGATAACTTGCTAATCCTAATTGGAAATTTCTGTTTTTGAACCAGCCGGCCAAATTAAATTTTTCTTCTCTGAAAAGCCAGAAAACGACAAATAAGGCCTGGGCCAGAATTGAAAAGAAAATATAATAATGGGTATAAAGTCCGCAGCTGGCAGTAATTGCGTAAAGGAGCCACCAGCTCCATTTTTTATTTTTCAGAGCTTTGATTAAGAAAAAACTGGAAAGGACAACCAGAAAAATTCCCAAAGTAAACATTCTGGCTTCAATGACAAACTGGATGAAAAAGGAATTTAAGGCAATTAGAATTGAAGAAAAAAGAGCCAGCTTCTGATTTTTAAAGGCCTCTTTCAAAAATAGATAGAGAGCAATTACCGTTAAAATGCCAAAGAAAACACTGAATAGACGAAGAGTAAATAAAGTATTACCCAAACTCATCACCCAGTTCTTCAGGAGAATATAATAAAGCGGAGGATGAACATCCAAGCCTGTCCGGTAAATCATTTCTTTTAAATTATATTGTGGTAAAAGGCCGGAAAAAGCTTCGTCATGCCACAAAGCTATGTCGGTGAGAATAGAAATTTCGTAAGCGGTAATTATTAATAAAACTAAAGACAAGAAAATTAATTTTTTATTCTTCATAAACCCTCATTATTTCTTGATTAAATTGATTAGATTCTCTTTTGATGAGTTTGGCTTCAGGATGATATTCTTTAAATTTTTCGGTATCAAAAATGGTGGATTGAGTGAAAACAATTTGGTCTCCCGGTTTTAATTGAGTTTGATAACTGGTGGCCGGGTCAACTAAAATATAGGGTTGCTGAAATTTGGCAGTTAAAAATTCAGGGGTCTGAACGGAATAGGCGTCTAAAACCAAATAAGTTTTTTCCTTAAGGTTTCTCCCATTAAGATAATTGCTGACTGTCGTTAAATCCGAGCGATAAGCATAATAAAAATCCGGGGAATTGGCGCTGATGCCAAAGTAAAGATAAAAATCGTAGCAAAAACCACTTAATAAAATCAACCCTAAAAACATACCCCCAAAGATTTTCGACTTCATTCTTTGCCAAAAATAATCAATAGTTATCGCCGGAAAGAAAAAGACCGCCGGAAGAGCCCCGATTGCTCTCAAACCGTGAGGGACAGCTTCGGCGCTCATTAGTTCCGGTCCCAGCATTCCCAAAAACCAAATAATCAGAACCAAATGTTTTAGATAATCTTGAGAATCTGATTGTTTAAGAAATCTTTTCAAAATAATAAACAAAGAATAAAGAAAACCTAAGGCGAAAAAGGTGGCTACCCAGGGATTAAGCATACCAAACCCCGAAACATTGTGGCGCCAATTTAAATCTCCTTCGGTGAAAAACATCAAAAAAGTTTTCTTTGAAACTTCTAAAAAAGTTCCCAATAGATCTCCCTTATTTTGATCCGGATTAAAAATAGAGACATAACCGGCTCGACCCATAAAAGAGCCCGGGTGATTGGCAAAATAGACAATTAAAGGAGTCAGAATCAATACCATTGAAATTAAACCAACAATAATTTCCCGCCAAAATTTTTGGAAAAGTTCCCGCCTAAAAAGAGTAATTATCATCATTAAAGCCAGGATAATGACGAGCATTGCCCGGAAAGAAATGTAAGTATAAAATCCCAATCCCAAACTTAGACCGGCTAAGATAGCGAATAAATTTCTCTTTTTATTTGATTTCTCTTTAATGACAGAATAAGCAAAATAGAAAAATAAACTTGCCATCAGAGGCACTAAAATTGCCCGGAAGCCGGTACGAGAGAGGGTAGTGTGCCAGGTTGAGGTTGCCAGGAAAAAACTCGCAAAAAAAGCCACTCGCTCGTTAAATAATTTTTTCGCTAAAAAATAGGTAGCCAGAACAGTGGCAATGCCAATGAGAGCTGAAACTAAATGAAGCTGCCAGACGCCAATGCCAAAAAGAGCAACGCTTACTGCCTGGAGATAGAAAAAAAGAGCTTCTCGGCCCAGGCCTCGTTCAAAAAAGGGGCTGTGCTCGCCGGTGAAAATCAAAAGAATATCTAAACCATTAGCCGCTTCATCAGGGAAAAGGCCGGCCGGAATGTTATTTATCTGCCATAATCTGAAAAAAGAAGCTGCAATAAGGATAATTAGAAAACAAATCAAAATTTTCTTTTTTATTAAAATGTTAGCCATTAAATTATTTTAACAAATTTTCAGGCCTTGACAAACCCTCTGGGTCGGCTATCATTAAACACGTATGCAGTTAATAGGTCTAACCATGCTAATTACCATTTTGTTATTCGTCGTTTTAAAACGGCGCTTGGTTAGGTTTATTGGGTAAATACATTAAAATCAATTAGACGAAAACAATAAATCTGGCCAAGCAAAAGGGCCAGATTTTTTAGTTCTTTAACAAAGGAGTTTCGGAAAAGAAAAAAATAATGAAGGAATTGCTTCAGTGCAGTAAATGAAACCTTAGAAGAAAGGGGGTGAAGAGTATGGATGAAATAGTAGAGATAACAGGAGAGGGTTTATGGGAAAAGCGAGAAGCTGTCTTTCAAAACAGAGAAAGCATCTTGGCTAAATTAGACAGGGATGATATTTCAGAGGACAAAAGAAAGTGTCTTGATTACCAGCTGAGTTGTGTCCAAAAAGCCCTCTATAAGATTGACGCCGAGATTGACGCCAAGATTAAAGCTTATTATCATCTTTAAATTAGGTCTCAAGAAACTTACAGAGTTTCTGGGACAGAGGGGTTGCGGGTTCGCTAATATCGAACCGCATCTCTCAGGGCAGAAGATTAGCTTCCGCTGCACATCGGGGCATCTTCTGCCTTTTTCTTTTGGTTAGCACTCAAAAGGCTTGACTGCTAATCTTGGTTGGCTATAATAACATCATGACAATTACAGAACGGCAAAAAGCAATACTAAACAGCGTAGTTGGAGAATACATCAACTCGGCTCAGCCGGTTAGTTCTCAATTGCTTGAGAAAAGGTATGATTTTGGAATTTGCCCGGCTACTATCAGGATTGAAATGCAAAAATTAACAGATGCCGGTTTTATTTATCAACCCCATACTTCAGCCGGCAGAGTTCCTACCGACAAGGGCTATCGATTTTTTGTGGATAAATCGCTTACCCGAGCGGAAGCTGAGGCGATGAAAACTTCGTTTTCATCTTTACCTTCACCCCGCAAGCGGGGTTCGGTGGGTGGAGATGAAGCTGCAGCTTCATCGACCAAGGAAGAGTTTTCGGAGTTTGAAGATGACTTTGGAATTAAGGGTTTGTTTGACAAAGAGTTTGAAAATACCATTAAATTTATTCAGTCATTGACCAAAAATTTAGCTTTAGCTTCGTCGGCTTTGGTTTCAAGTTATTTATCCCAAGAAAAAATTTTATGGAAAGAGGGTTGGGAAGGAGTGTTTGGAGAGCCGGAATTTAAAGAAAAAGAACAAATTTTAAACTTCACCAAATTTTTTAAGGATTTTGAAGAAAGTATTGAAAACCTTAAAATCAATTCAGAAATTAAAATTTATATCGGCAAAGAAAATCCCTTTTCCAGGAATAGAGATTTTAGTATAATAATATCTAAATGTCGTCTTCCAGAAGAAGAAGGCATTCTCGCTATTTTAGGACCAAAAAGAATGGCTTATAATAAGAATATCGGTTTAATTAAATCTTTAGCCGAAGCTTTGCTGAGGCGAGAGAAGAGTAGCTACTCTTCGAACACAAAGTTATTGGAGGAACTTTAAAGATTATGACAGAAGAGAAACAACCCGCCGAAGCTTCAGCTTCGGCGGGCGAAGGAAAAAAAGAATTAAATTTAGAAGAGTTAAAAAAGAAATTAGAAGATTGCCAGAAGCTAAAAGACGAATATCTGGCTGGCTGGCAGAGAGCCAGGGCTGATTTTTTAAATTATAAAAAAGAGGAAATGGAGAGAATCGGAGAGATTTTAAAATATGGGGATTTGGGATTGATTTTAAAGATTTTGCCAATTTTAGACAATTTTGAAATATCAGAAAAGAAACTGCCGGAGAATTTAAAAAGTGATGAAAACATTAGAGGTTTATTGTTAATTAAAAAACAGATTTTGGATTTTTTGAAATCGCAGGAGATAGAGGAGATAAAATCAGTGGGGGAGAAGTTTGACCCTAACTTCCACGAAATTATCGGGGAAGTTAGTCCTTCCGAAGCTTCCTTGTCCCCCGAAGCTTTAGCGAAGGAGGAAGCGAAGGAGGACGAAAAACTTGAATCAAGAATTGTAATTGAAGAAATCCAAAAAGGATATACAATTCAGGGCAGGTTATTAAGACCCGCCAAAGTGAAGGTCGCTAAATAAAATTCCAAATCACAAATCACAAATCCCAAATAAATTCCACCCCGCCCTTTCACTCAAAGTTAAAAGGGTGAAAGGGAAAAACATAATAGAAGGGGCGGGGTTGTTCATTGGATACCGAACGACAGTGAAGGTAAAGAAGAGATTTATCTCTTCGCCTATTGTTTGTAATTTGGTGTTTGTAATTTGGCGCTTATCAAATTTATGTCCAAAATTTTAGGTATTGATTTAGGCACATCTATTTCAAAGATGGCTACCATTTTACAGGGTGAGCCAAAATGCTTAGAGAGTCGAGAGGGTCAAGTTCTTATACCCTCAATTGTGGCTTTGGCAAAAAACGGAGAAAGATTAGTTGGGGAATTAGCCAAGAGGCAGGCGGTAACTAATCCCAAAAATACCATTATTGCCGTCAAGAGATTTATCGGCAGAAGGTATTCTGACCCGGAGGTCCAAAAAGAGTTAAAAAGATTGCCTTACGAGACAAAAGAAAGAGCGGACGGCGGGGTAGAAATTAAAATGGGAGACCATTCGGCGGATTCAGGGCAGGGAAAATGGTTCACCCCCATTGAGATTTCTTCAATGATTTTACAGAAGATAAAAACGGATGCTGAAGAAAAATTGGGAGAAAAAGTTGAAGCTGCTGTTATTACCTGCCCGGCCAATTTTGATGATTCTCAAAGAAAGGCAACAAAAACAGCCGGAGAGATTGCCGGATTTAAGGTTTTAAGAGTGATTAATGAACCAACAGCAGCTGCTCTGTGTTACGGGTTTGGCAAGAAAAAAACAGAAAAAGTGGTTGTTTATGACTTTGGCGGAGGAACTTTTGATGTAACAGTTTTGGAGGTGGCTCCGGATATTGTTGAAGTTTTGGCTACGGGCGGGGAGCCGCATTTAGGGGGAGAGGATTTTGACCAGAGAATAATGAATTGGACAGAAGAGCAGTTCAAAAAAGAGCAGGGGATTGATTTGTCAAAAGACCCCTTAGCCCTGCAAAGAGTAAAGGAAGCGGCAGAAAAGGTAAAAATTGAGTTATCAAGCACTTTGGAGACAGAAATCAATTTGCCTTTTATCTCTGCTGATGCGGCCGGCCCGAAACATCTTTATTACAAAATAAACCGGGCTCAGCTTGAGAACTTAACCCACGATTTAGTAGAGAGGTCAATTGAAAGGACTAAAAAGACGCTGGAAGAGGCAAAACTTTCTAAAAATGACATTGATGAAATTATTTTAGTTGGCGGGACAACCTTAATTCCTCAGGTCAGAGAACAGGTTAAAAACTTTTTTGGCAAAGAACCCAATAAATCCATCAATCCAGAAGAAGTGGTGGCTATGGGAGCGGCTATTCAAGCCGAGATTTTAAAAGCCAAAGAGGATGGGAGAGCGCCGGAAGGAGATATAAAAAGCGTTTTACTTTTAGATGTTTTACCGCTTTCACTCGGTATTGAAACCTTAGGCGGCATTAATACCCAAATGATTGCCAAAAATACCACTATTCCCACTGCTAAAACTCAGATTTTCTCAACTGCGGCTGATGGCCAACCTTCGGTTGAGATTAATGTTTTACAGGGAGAAAGGCAAATGGCAGCTGATAATCGCTCTCTGGGAAGATTCATTTTAGACGGCATTCCTCCAGCTCCCAGAGGCATTCCCCAGATTGAGGTGACTTTTGACGTTGATGCCAATGGAATTTTGGCAGTAGCCGCCAAGGACAAGGCGTCTGGCAAAAGTCAATCCATTAGGATTGAAGGTTCTTGCGGTCTTTCAAAAGAAGAAGTAGAGAGAATGAAAAAGGAAGCAGAATTGCACGCGGCAGAAGACCAAAAAAAGAAAGAATTGATTGAAGCTAAAAATTTAGCTGACAATTTAATTTATACCACCGAAAAAACTTTGAGAGAGGCAGGAGATAAAGTTTCTGCCGATTTAAAAAAGGAAATTGAAGAAAAAATTGAAGCTTTGAAAAAAGTAAAAGAGAGTGATAACATAGAAGAGATAAAGCAAAAAACTTCAGAATTATCCCAGGCAATCCAGAAGGCCGGAGCTGAACTATACAGAACTAGCCAGGAAGAGAAACCAAAAGAGAATGAGGAGCCAAAAGCCGAAGAAGGAGAATACAAAGAGAAATAAAGCTCGGCAGGTCGTTCAGGGAACACGCAGTCAGCTGAAGTGGTAAAACAAAATTATTCTTCAGCTGCTGCTATTTCTCGTCCCGCCTCACTTGTCATAGAGGAAAATTCATAATTAATCTCGGGCGGGACTGCGAAGTGTTCCTTTCACATCCTGCCTCACTTTATTTTTTATTTATGGCAAAGGATTATTATCAAACCTTAGGCGTCTCTCGCGATGCTTCAGAAGAGGAAATTAAAAAGGCCTACAGGAAACTGGCTCACAAGCATCATCCCGATAAAGGCGGAGACGAGAAAAAATTCAAAGAATTAAACGAGGCCTATCAGGTACTTTCTGATAAAGAAAAAAAGGCGCAGTATGACAAATTTGGCAGGGTTTTTGAGGGGGCTCCAGGCGCCGGTCCTGGTTCTGATTTTCAGTGGGCTTGGGGGAAACCTGATTTTGATTTTGAATTTGGTTTCGGCGACTTGGGAGAAATGTTTGAAGATATGTTTGGTTTTGGCGCGCCCCGAAGAAGAAAAGATGTAAAAAAAGGGAAGAATATAGAAGTAGAGATAGAAATTCCCTTAGAGGATACGTTAAATGGGAGAGAAAGAGAAATAACTTTAAAAAAATTAATTTCTTGTTCTCGTTGCCAAGGCAAGGGGGCGGAGCCGGGAACACCCATTAAGGAATGTTTTTCCTGTCGGGGCAAGGGGGAAGTCCAGCAGATAAGAAAAACGCCTTTTGGCTCGTTCACCAGAGTGGCCACCTGTCCTGAATGCGGCGGCGAAGGATTTAGGCCGGAAAAACCCTGTAATGTTTGTCAAGGAGAGGGAAGAGTGAAGGAAGAGGAAG
>Ga0210057_1006435_pt1 | contig 14604 bp, 20 predicted proteins | sample CryGeyCG2114_010_2_FD_183968 | JGI IMG/M metagenome (GOLD analysis project Ga0210057, IMG submission 183968) | Groundwater microbial communities from aquifer - Crystal Geyser CG10_big_fil_rev_8/21/14_0.10 (SPAdes) (version 2) | ecosystem: Environmental > Aquatic > Deep subsurface > Groundwater ... | reverse complement strand
GAGCTTAGTTGCACAATCTGATCCGGTACCAAGCCCTTACCGGAAAAATTAACCATTAATTTTTGCGCGAAGAAAAATGCAGTCAATGAGCCCGCTAGAGTCGTTATCGTGGCCCAAACCAACGCCATTCGATAAAACGTCGTTTTGCTTCCAAGCAAAGTAGCAACGCCCTTGAAGTTGTCGTTAGCGCCATTTGAAAAGGCAAGAAAGAGTCCAGCGATGAGTATAGCAATGATCACAACTTCTCCTCCTTGATATGATCCAAGTTGAGTAGAGGAATCAGCTCCCTCAGAGTTTCGCGTGTCTGAATAAACGCAAATTTTTGTTGAAGACCCACGACTGATGCAGGGTCAGTTAAGTTCCAGTTTACGACTTTAACTCCGCTCACAAACGGACATTCTTCTTCTGCGCAAAGACGTACCACGAGACAATCCTGGGATAGAAAACCGTCGGGCAGATCTTCGATCGCCTTTGGGCGTGCGGATGCGATGTCGATTCCGACCTCTGCCATTGTCTCGATTGCTTCGGGATGAACTCTTGCTCCAGGTTTACTGCCCGCGCTTTTAACGTCGACGGTGAGGGGCAACATTGTTTTGGCGAGCGCTTCTGCAATCTGACTTCTGGCAGAGTTCGCTACACATAGAAATAAAAGTTTCGTCACGTGCTCCCCTTCGATAAGGAGAACATTTGATCGGAGTCCCTCAAGAGATAAAGTGCGCAGCAAGCTGCCAACATTGGCCATGCCGCGAAGAAAAGAAGATTCGGACCCTCAAACGGATTCAAATACTGCTTGTAAGATGAGAATGTCGAAACCGCATGAAGAGTGAGTACCAAGCCATACGTGATCCGCTTTTTTAAGCCGAGCAGAAATGCGAAAATCAAAATCAGCTCAAGCGAGCCGATCACGTATAAGAGAGCGGCCTCGAGTCCATTCAAGAAATAAAATTTTTCAAAAACGACCTTCGCATGATCTACACGAACGAACTTGTCGACAGTCCACATCAACATGACTGTGAATACCCCTAGCCGCAGGAGAAGAAGACTAACTTCAAGACGCTTCTGTGAGTTTAAATTCATTCGCTCCTCCTTTAATTCCGTCGCCATTGATGAAAGCGCTCCAAGAGACCAAGCGCGAAGGCCGGTGCGTGTTCTCGCTTCCAAACTCCCGCCGCGTATTTGTTTGCTTCGCTCAATGTTGGATAAATATGAATCGTGCCTAAAATTTTATTGAGACCGAATCCATGCTTCATCGCCACGACATACTCAGCGATAATATCTCCGGCATGGTGCCCAACGATTGTTACGCCTAAAATTTTGTCTTTGCCCGGCGTAGTGAGAACCTTTACAAAGCCATGGGCTTCACTGTCGGTGATAGCTCGATCAAGATCATCGATTCCATATCGAGTGACCTCATATTCAACACCCTTTTCTTTTGCCTCGATTTCATTAAGTCCGACGCGAGCAACTTCGGGATCAGTAAACGTGCACCATGGAATGACACGGTAATCGACTTTAAAAGCCTTGAAGGGACGAAAGAGAGCATTGACTGCGACAAACCAAGCTTGGTGGCTTGCCGTGTGCGTGAATTGATAGGGTCCCGTGACGTCGCCGCAAACATAGATATTAGGATAATTAGGCGTACTCAAAAAATCGTCCGCTACAACAGTGCCGCGCTTGGAAATCTCAACTTCTAGTTCCTCAAGACCGAATCCACTGACATTCGCTTTTCGTCCGAGAGCCAGCAGGATCTCATCAAATGCGATGACGACCTCCTGACCCTTGCTTTCACAGACAAGAAACTTTCCTTGGGCATTCGCTTCGATACGAACGGCTCGATAGGAAGTGAGAAGCTCAATGCCCTCGCGCTTAAATACTTCCGTCACTTCAGCTGAGACGTCGACATCTTCGCGAACCATAATCCGGTCCGCCATTTCTACAAGCGTAACCTTCGATCCCAGACGCGCGAAAGACTGAGCAAGTTCGCATCCAATTGGGCCGCCACCAAGAACCAAGAGACGGTTGGGAAGCTCTCTAAGAGCCCAAATATTGTCGCTGGTGAGAGATTTCACTTTGTCGAGACCTGGAATCGGCGGGACTAGAGGACGCGCTCCGGTTGCAACGACGATATTTCGTGTTGTGATCGTGCGACCATTGACATGAACTTCATAGGGAGATTTGATCTTCGCCTCACCCGTGATGCAATCAACTCCAAGCTTCGAATACCGTTCGACCGAGTCATGCGGCTCAACCTCCGCTATCACTTTTTGAACACGATCCATGACCTTTGCAAAGTTGAGTTTCAAATCGACTTTCTCGATTCCAAAATCGTCCGCGCGTTTCATGTAACTAAAGATTTTTGCGGATCGAATCAGCGCCTTACTCGGCACACAGCCGGTATTTAGACAGTCGCCACCCATTTTGTGTTTTTCGATCAGCGCAACCTTAGCCTTCACGGCCGAGGCAATATACGCCGACACGAGGCCCGCTGAACCACCACCAATTACGACCATGTTGTAATCAAATTTTTCCGGCCTTCGGTACTTTCGCAAATGCCTTCTCGATCTAACGGCACCGATAACCCACTTTGACAGCAAAGGTAAAAGCCCCAACAAAGTGAATGCTCCTATTATTTCGGGGCTCAGGATTCCTTTAAGCGAATCAATTTTTGAAAGCTCTGTCCCAGCGTTAACGTATACAAAAGTACCTGGGAGCATTCCAATCTGGCTGACAATGAAGAATGGAAGAAGCCGGAAACTCGTGAGACCCATCAGGAGATTTACTAAGAAAAACGGAAATACCGGGATTAGGCGAAGAGTGAATAGATAGAAGTTCCCCTCTCTTTGAATCCCGTCATTGATTGAACTCAGGCGTTCGCGAAATTTCTTTTCAATCGAGTCACGGAAAAGGTAACGAGCCCCTAGAAAGGCAAGCGACGCCCCAATAGTGGACGAAATTGAAACAATCAGGGTTCCATACAAAGCGCCGAAAATGGCGCCCCCAGCGAGAGTCAGAACCGCAGCACCCGGAATCGATAGGGCCGTAACAACGACATAAAGCAGACCAAAAGCCAGACCGATTGCCATGGGGTGCTCTTGAAATTCGGATGTCAGCAATTGTCGGTTCGACTTCAAACTATCGAGGGTTAAATATGATCCGGCGTCGGTCGCAAAATAACCAATAGCGAGCAGTCCAATGATGGCTAAAAGCAGGTATCGCCTAGTGCTCGCTTTTTTCATTTGGACTCCCTCACTTTAATGAGTGACACGATGGTCCTAAATCTTACACTTTGATTTTACGTTGTTAACCTATAAACATTTTGTCTAGTGCGAGGTGTAAGAAATGGGGCCTTCAATACACTCATTAGATCGGAGCCCAAACAGAGGGAGGCCTCTTGAGAAATCAATTTATTAATAGCGCCGCGATCGCCCTTTTCTTGGTTTTCGGATCTCAGAATGCGGCGGCAGAGTTCGATCATAAACACGAACTGTGGAACTCCATTGTTTCTCGCTATGTGTCGGCGGATGGCTCCACGTCAGTCGTCGACTACAAGACCCTAAAGGAAGATGCGCGAGAGCCCCTAACCAAGTACCTCGACACTTTAGCTTCCGTACCCGAATCCAAATTCAATTCGTGGACGAAGCGCCAGCGGCTCGCCTTCCTTATCAACGCCTACAATGCGTGGACAATTAAACTCATTGTCGACAACTATCCGATAAAATCGATCAAAGACATCGGAGGGTTTCTCTCCAGCCCGTGGAAGCAAAAAATCGTTCAACTCTTTGGAGATAAAAGGTCCCTCGACTGGATCGAGCATGAAAAGATTCGACCGACGTTTAATGAGCCACGGATTCACTTCGCACTTGTTTGCGCTTCGAAAGGTTGCCCAGGCTTGCGTTCAGAAGCATTTACACCCGACAAACTCGACCAGCAGCTTGAGGGCTCAACAAAACGTTTCTTAGCAGACGGTTCTCGCAACTCATTCAATCTTCAGAAAAAAGAATTGAACCTGAGCTCGCTTTTCAAGTGGTACAAAGACGACTTTGTTAAAGCCAGGGGTTCAGTTGAGAAATTCGTCCTGCCCTACATGACCAAAGCTGGACAAGCCGCGAATACTGAACATTTCATTATTTCTTACAAAGATTATGACTGGTCGCTCAATGAAAACCATAATTCTAGCCGGTAGCGGCCACGCACATCTTGAAATCCTCAAAGCGCTCTCGATAGAAGAGACAACGACAAACCGATTCGTTCTGATTTCACCGAATCCACAAACATATTATTCAGGCTTGATCCCTCGCCTGATAATGGGAGAAATCAATGTTTCCGATCTCACTATTGAGTCAGCTCAATATGCGAAGCGCAAGGGTGTCCAGTATATCCAGGATTCTGTTCGGACGTTCGATCCTAGCTCTCACAGCATAATGCTTGAGAGCGGTAGCACCCAAACATTCGACATCTTGTCTCTTAACACCGGCGCTCAGCCTGCTGAAATACCAACCCTCGCCCCGTTCAATACGGTTTACCTCAAGCCATTTCCGACATTTATCGACAAGTGGCGCGAAGTGCAGAGAATCTGCAGCGCATGCACGAACCCGCGCTTCATTGTCGTTGGTGGTGGCTCAGCGGCAGTCGAAGTTGCAACAGCGCTCAGAGTTCGTCTCGATAGAAACCAGGCCCGTCGAAGTGAAGTACATCTTGTGTCTAAGAGCGGACGACTTTGCGAGTCCTATTCGGAGGAAATCTCGGCAGCCATACATCGCTCGCTTCTTAAAAATAGAGTCGACGTGCATTTGAACGAGTTAGTTTCAGAAATCCAAGAAAAGTTCATCGTGCTTAAGAATGGAGAGCGACTGGATTTTGACACGATTTTTATCGCAACACCGAGCGTGACAACAGAGCCGCGAAAGGTCGACCAATACCTTCGGCTTTCACCCGATGTATACGCTGCCGGAGACAACGCCAGTCTCGACGCTTACCCAGATCTGCCTAAGTCCGGTGTTATCGCCGTACATCAAGGCCGCTATCTTGCGAAAGCCATAAGAGAGATTTTGAATGGTGGCTCGCCGAAACCTTTCCGACCCACAACGAATCAACTCAACATCCTCATTTCGGGATCGAAATCCGCGCGACTTATTTGGGGGAACCGGTCATTTGAGGGAAGACTGGCACTAGAGATCAAGAACCGAATCGACAGCAAATACATGAACGGATTCAATTGATGCGGGCTCAGGTCACGGCGACCAACTAAGGCCAAAATGACGAGCTCTGTGACGCCATCTCCCGTTAAAGTATTTCAAATCGAGACATCGAATCGCATCGCTCGGCGTCGGTAAGATTTCTTGTAACAAATCAGTGCTAGAGGACACTAACCAATCATACGTATCTGCCCATTACGGGCAGTTCATACTTTGGGGCGTACCCCAAAAAAGGAGAAAATGATGAAGAACTCACTTCTTATGAAAGCTGCAATCGCTGGACTCATTGGTGCTGCGGCGATGACTGCCGCACCAGCTCATGCCGCTGACGACGCTACCGTAAAAGGCCATTGCGTTGGCGCAAATGCATGCAAAGGCAAAGGCGGCTGCAAACAGGTCAATAAAAACGACTGCGCAGGCAAGAACGGCTGCAAAGGTAAAGGCTTTGTCGAAATGACGAAAGCGGAATGCGACGCCAAAGCTGCAAAAAATAAAAAAATTCATTTTGAAACTGCAGGAATGTAATTCCAAATGGGGCGAGTCATGAGTCGCGAACTGAGTATTGGATTGGGATTAAGAGCTCAGCACTATTCTCATGTTCTCGACACTCGCCCCGATATTTCATGGTTTGAAGCGATATCAGAAAATTATATTGGTATCGAAAACGGAAGCGGTGGCCGCCCGTTAAAAATATTAGAAAAAATCCGCGAAAATTACCCCGTGGTTCTCCATGGTGTTTCTCTATCTATTGGTTCTACTGATGAACTCAACTTTGAATATTTAAAACGTCTTTCAAGGCTCATCGAGACGATTCAACCAGAATGGGTTTCCGATCATGTTTGCTGGACCGGAGTAAGTGGTGAAAATCTGCATGACCTTTTGCCTCTGCCGTACACGGAAGAAACATTAAAACATCTCACTGATCGAATTCTTAAAGTACAGGACTACCTGAAACGCAAAATGACCTTCGAGAATGTCTCTGCCTATATTTCGTTTGATCACTCCGAGATGACGGAGTGGGACTTCCTATCCGCACTAGCTCAACGGACCGGTTGTGATCTTCTTCTCGATGTAAACAACGTCTATGTGAGCTCGATCAACCAGGGCTTTGAGGCCGAGACTTTCCTATTGGGTTTGCCGAAAGATCACATTAAGCAGATGCATCTTGCAGGTCACTCTATCGGTGAAAACTGTTTGATCGACACACATGATGCGCCCGTGTGCGAAGATGTCTGGCGTCTCTATAGAAAAGCAATCGACCTTTTTCCAAAAACACCGACCCTCATTGAGTGGGACGATAAAATTCCAGAATTTTCTCGACTCGAGGAAGAAGCCCATCTTGCGAAACAAATATGGATGGGACTGAAATGAAAAAATCAGCAATTGCCCTAAGAGATCTTCAGCAGTGGATGAAGTGGGTCATCACGGACCCGCGCGGGGTCGATGAAGCGCTTAGGTCGCCAAATCCTACAGCCAATGCAAAATACCCAGAACGATATACTGAGCCCGAGATCTCAGCTTGCGGTGTCTTACTTGCCGCGGGAAACTCAAAAGTCGAGGATCGTCTTGGCATCTATGCCGAAGGTTACTTTGCTCGAATCCTAGAGTCTCTCGAAGCTGATTTTGAAAGAGTCAGAATTATTCTGGGAGAATTTCGATTCCAAAAACTTGTTGTCGACTACCTCAAAGCTTTTCCATCACGCACGATTAATATTGGAGAGGTTGGAAAATATTTGGCTGGGTTCATCACCGACTATGAAGAGTTAAAAGAAATTAAATTTCTATCGGAACTTGCCGCACTCGAATGGAAGATGATCGAAGTTTTTTATTCGAACGATTCAAAGCTGTTTGATCCGGCCATTCTCAATCAAATCCCAGACGAGGCCTGGGAAACACTTCGCCTCGACTTCGACTCGTCAGTTGTCGTATTTGATTCCATTTGGCCCATCGATTTATTTTGGGAAATTGCCGAGGACGGTAATTACGAGTTCTCACAATCATCGACTCCCCGTTCATTTATTCTCTGGCGCAAAGACGGGATTGTTCACTTTCGAAAAAGCAACGCTATCGAGAAGCTTCTAATTTCCAGGTTCCGTGAGCAAGATACGCTATCAAACTGCTTGGACGCTATTTCGAACTCAGAAAGCGAGAGTTCTTCCTCGGAAGACAAAGGCGCTTTAGTTATGGAATTCTTCTCTAACTGGGTTGCGGAGAAAATGCTTTCGGAATTGAAAATTCAATCTTCGATTAAAAATATTAGATAAAGGCGGTATTTATGGAAAAGTGTCTTCAGCTATATAGCCTCATGAGAGAATGCTTGCGAAAAATTGAGTGGCTTGCTCCACTACTCGCTCGTTTCACGATTGGCGTCGTCTTTATCGAAAGTGGCTGGGGCAAGCTCCATAATCTCGAGAAAGTGATCGATTTTTTCCAATCTCTCGGAATCCCGGCGGCGCAATATCAAGCACCTTTCGTAGCTGGAGTTGAGCTCGTTGCCGGCACACTCATCTTAGTTGGTCTCGCAACTCGCCTCGCTTCGATCCCGCTCATAGGAACGATGATCGTCGCAATTATTACCGCTAAAAAAGATGACATCAGTGGATGGACCGACCTGTTCGGGATTTCGGAATTTCTCTATGTCGTTTTACTCATCTGGATCTTGCTCGCTGGCCCCGGCAAGGCATCGATCGACGAGCAAATTAAAAAGCGTACTATCTAGGCGCGCATGCGCGGCTTCGATTACTGCTTTTCGCTGCTGTCTGGATTCTTCAGACTCTCGAGAACTTTTTGTTCGAGCTCCCTGACTCGCTCAGGCTCCGTTCGAGTCAACTCTTTGTAATTTCTCTTAAGTTGATCCGCTAGCGCTTTCAGTTGTGCCGCGTATGCAGAGCAGTGCTTGCACATAAGAAGATGTGCTCGCAGCTCAAGTTTCTGGCGAAACTTGAGCTGCTGACTAGAGGACAGAATTTTTACGATCTCTTTGCACGCAAGCATCATTTCCCGATCACTTTTCTTTCAATACACTCTCTCAGTCTATTCTTAGCCCGATAGAGAAGTACTCCAAGATTAGTGTTGGATACCTCCAAAATCTTACAGATTTCTGGCATTTCCAAATCCTCGACCTCACGAAAACAAAAAGCGGCCCGCTGATTCAAGGGAAGTCGCTCAATACAATCTTGGATCATTTGAAGGTTTTGAATTGATTCGACAAACTGATCAGGAGCGATCGGAGGTTTAGACCACGCTCCTTGGATATTAAAACGATCCGCCATGACATCATCAATTGGATCATGACTATCGTTACGCTTGATCTCACGCCTCAATTCGCGCGATTTATTAATCAGTATCCCAAAGAGAAATGTTTTTACCTGCGAGCGCCCTTCAAATTCCGAAACAATCTCAAAAAATGTAGCCCAAACGGACTGAATAAGATCGTCCGCCTGGTGATCGCGAAACCCAAGACTCAACGCGCCCTTAAGAAGCATTTCCGTGTATTGGTGGACAAGCTTTTCAAGAGCCACCCAGTTTTGAGCACGAAAAGCAGCAATGATTTCTGGAGTAGTTGTTAGTGCGTTTGAATCCATAAATGAAGTAAATGTTCACATATTAACATCGTTAAGGCAAGGCTTAGGCTGGTCCGCATCCGAAGCGCGCAGGTCAAATTGATTTAATTGAAGCGGCGCGACGCCTAAGGGCCTCAAGCTCCTTTGACGTTTGCGATCCGAGAGGCTGCACGAGCATTTTTACTCGCGCCCCATGTCGAGGAAAGATGTCTTCAAAGATCCGGACACCTTTATTTGTGAGAACGACTTCCGGTCGTTTTTGCCCCGAAGGAAGGTCGAATTTAATAAGGCCGTCGGCTTCCATTCGCCGTAAAAACATCGACATGTTTGACCGGGTAACGAGTAATTTGCGAGAAAGAGCCGACGCCTTAAGTCGGCCTTCAAAGTACAAATGGAATAGAACCTGAAAACGAGAGACCGACATGCCCTCGTCAGCCAGGCTTTTTTCAAGCCTACTGTAAACAGCCTGAAATGCCCCCATCAAGAGACGCCAACTCTTGATTTCGTCCCGATCAATAATTTTAAGTAACGCATTCTTGGCCAACGAAAACCCCTTGCGCAGCGGACATCCTATTCACAAGGAGAATAATATTCAATGAGAGATGGCTATTACTTTTCGCGCGACCAAACAAACGGCTTGAACGCTTCATCTACTTCCGTTTTAGAAATATGATTAACGTAATTGGAAAGCGTCTTCATAGTAACACCGACAATGACAGCCAATAGCTGCTCTTTAGCATAACCAGCCCCAAGAAACTGTTTCACATCCGAGTCGTCCACCCACCCTCGCGCCGCCACGATACGTTTTGTAAATGCCCGGAGTGCTTCGAGTCTTGAGTCCGAAAGGCTTTCCCCCGCACGAAGCTGCTGAATGATCTTCTCGTCGAGCTTCGACATCGCTGAAATGGCGGAGTGCGCAGCCATGCAATAAGCGCAATTATTTTCGCGACTCACGGTTAGGGCCACAATCTGTTGTTCTAAGGCGCTCAAGCCTGAAGCTGCAAAGCTGTCGCCTAAGGCCAGGTAAGCTTTTAAGGCGTCTGGATTGTGCGCGAAATTACCCATGAGATTCGGGACCATTCCATACTTCTTCTGTACCTCTTCTAAAATTGGCTTTGCCGAATCAGGCGCGCTCTCGATTGAAACTGGAGAAATGAGTTTTGGCATAACTTTTCCTTTCGTTGTTTTTTGTAAGTGAAGAACTAGCTCGATTTCTTACATTTATTTGGAGGGAGACCCAAAATCACTGAGGCGTTTCACGACGACCCAAATCGTTACCTGCCACAATCAAGCCAGGAAATTGAACGAACGACCTTATCTCGCAATCCCCGCGTTACACCCGACTCATTTAGGCAAAATCAAAATTTGTCTTGAGTCTGTAGTTAACTACAGAGTTTATAATGATCTCATATGGGCAAATTGATTAATGCTATTTCAATTGGTGCACTCTCGAAGCAGTCAGGTATCGGAATTGAGACCATCAGATTCTATGAGCGCATTGGCGTTTTGATTCCGGCGGGTCGCAAAGCGTCTGGATACAGGTACTACGATGATGAGTCGACCAAGACGCTTCGCTTTCTCAGACACGCAAAGGATCTCGGATTCAGCCTTGCCGAAATCAAAGCGCTTCTAAAACTTCGCGCAGGTAAGACATCTCAGTGCGAGCAAGTGCAGATACAAGCCTCAAAGCATCTACAAGACGTCGAAGATAAAATCAGGCACCTGGAGAGCATTCAGCGCGCACTTTCGAAACTCATACGACAATGTCGAAATAAGCGAACTAACGAAGGCTGTCCTATTTTGGATTGCTTCGAGGAGGAGGGCTGAAATCTATGGCAGATAATAAATTAGAAAATAAATCCGGCTGGCTCGTCGGAGGAGGATTATTAGCAGCCATTATTTCCTCTCTCTGCTGCATTGGCCCTCTGATCCTCACGGTACTTGGAGTTTCCGGCGCGGCGGCGTTATCAAAATTCGAAACCATCCGTGTTCCGATGATCATCGTAGTTTTTGTTTTATTTGGAATCGCAGGATTTGCGCTTTATCGAAAACGGAATAGCTGCGCTCCAGATTCGATTTGTGCTGACCCCAAAAAGTATCGACAAATGGTCCTAATATATTGGGCTGGACTCGCAACAGCCCTCCTTGGAATTACGTCGCCTCAATGGGTTCCATGGCTTTTTTAATAGAAAAGGAGAGATGAGCATGAAGACCATAGTTTTTTTATCTGCATTTCTTGTCACTGCTGGAGCCTTCAGCGAGGCACTCGCTGACGAGGCATGTTTTGAAGTTCAGAATATGACCTGCGCCACTTGCCCACTGACGGTTAAAATCGCGGTCAAAAAATTAAATGGTGTTTCCAGCGTTGTGGCATCTCTTAGGGAGAGAAATGCGATTGTCGAATTCGATCCTAAGATCGTGAGTAAAACCGAGATTCAGAAGGCCATCGGCGAAGTTGGTTACAAGGCGATTCCCCAAGACTGCAAGAAAAACAAAGATTGAGGTGACTATTATGGATTACAAAAAAATCGACCCTGCTTTAGAACTCATGAAGGAGTTCAGTAAAGCGACGAATGGGATGCCAGCTCTCATCGAGCAGATGAGGCAGAAGACGATTTTTTCGGACGGCGTCGTGCCAAAGAAATTCAAAATCTTGACCGCAATGATCTGGGCGATTTCCGCAAGGTGCGAGCCTTGCTTCAAATACTATATCCAACGAGCGGTTCAAGCAGGTTGCTCGGAGGCAGAACTCGGCGAGTTCCTCGCCGTTGCCTCAACGATGGGTGGATGTGTTGGAGAAATGTGGGCGATCAAGGCCTTCAAAGCGTTCAAGGATCATGGAGCCGATGATGTCTCTGAGCAGCCCCCGTCTTGTTGCATTTAGGACAGGTACGACCGCGTAGCCCTTCGGAAGTATCCGTTGAGTTTTGTTGAGAGGTCACCGACCACTCGCTTACTTCGATGCTGGCAGCAACATCGCGCGACCCCAGTTCGACGACTGCGACTCCTTGATGAGATGCAGCTTCGCCATGTGAACCGCGTAGATGACACGCGGAAGCTGACCAGTAGATGCCGCTAGAATCGCAAGTAATGCGGCCAAAGAAATTAATTTTCCGAGTCCCATAAATACCTCCAAATGATTGTATGAATTGAAAAGTGTGTTGCTAGATTTGAAAACTGAAAACGTAGAATGAGCGTCTCTCTCTATCGAAAGAGATCAAAACATTGAGCATTGCTTTTACCAGGGGAAAAATGCGAATCCCCGTCTGCAATGCTGACCTGAAATCCCAGGTCAGCTAGGTCAGCAGAAAACGTGAAACGGCGTGAGACAGAATGAAAAGCTAATGAGAAGAAATGAAAAGGGAAGAAGCACGAAGAGCCTAGGCTATTTCAGTAACCGCTTGAAAGCGTTTATGTTTTAAAATTTCAGTTATTGATCTCTGGGAGTTCCGGCATGGGATTTAATTAATTGAAATGATTGAGCTTTTCAAGGTGAATTTGAAGCAAGCTGCCATGACTCATAGCTTTGCCGTGGAGCCATCGCCCGCGTCTCTTTGGCCCCATAAGGAAGCTCTGCTACTCCATTGGGCGCAGCGACCGCAAATACGAGGCTCTGGTGAAATTTGCTCGACAATCCTGAGTGGGTCCAACATTCTAGGACTCATGTCCCAAAAGAATGAACACTCTGCAAAACATGGACTGCTCAACGTTTTATTCAACGTGATCATTCCTGTCTTAATTCTGAACAAGGGCTCCACCAAGCTGGGGGCCGGCCTGGCTTTGGGGATCGCTCTGGCTTTTCCGTTGTCCTATGGACTTTATGACCTGATCAGCAAGAAAAAGTGGAATCCATTGTCCTTGCTGGGTTTTTTAAATGTTTCTGTCACGGGCACCTTGGCCCTGCTTGGTCTTGGCGGAATTTGGTTTTCAATCAAAGAGGCTTTTTTTCCTTTTCTGATCGGTGCTTTTGTTTGGTGGTCCGCCGGCCGAAAAAATCCGCTGATCAAAACCTTCTTGCTCAATCCACAAACCATGCAAGTGGACCGCATCGAACAAGCCCTGAAAGAAAAAAACAAAGAGCCCGAATTTGATTTGCATATTCGTCAATCCACCCGATTTTTATCTTTCTCATTTTTCTTAAGTGCCGTCTTGAATTTCGCTCTGGCTCAGGTGATTTTTACCCCCCTGGATGTCTCTATGACCCACGGAGAAAAGTCCCTCTTGCTCAATCAGCAAATTGCGCAAATGACCACTTGGTCTGCGGTGATCATTGTCATTCCCTCGACAATTTTTCTGATTTTCATTCTCTGGCATTTGCTCAAAGGCATTCGAGATCTCACCGGCCTTCAAAACGAAGAAATTCTTAAGGGTTAAAAATCGGGATCGTCAAATGGTGGCGGGCTGTCGTCGAATACATCCGGCGGTGGCGGGATATCTGGCTCGAAAAATTCTGGAGTTCCCGCCGGCGGGGGTGGTGGTGGCGGTGGCGGCGGAGCTCCCTCGTACGAATCCCCTCCTCCAAAATCAGTCGAGCCAGAAGGCTCAGGACGACTGGGGCGAGAACTGATGTTGCCCTTGCTCCAGGGACTTTGACTGCCATACAAAACTCTTTTGTGGATATCGACGCGATCCACTTCATGATCCAAACCGTACTCTTCAGCTTCGGTCACATGAATCTTGCTCTCAAGTTCGCGGCGTTTACGATCCCGCTCGTTCACATACTGCTGTCGAGCGGCTTCCATCTCTTTGTCGTTGGCTGCTTTTCTTTGAATATCGCGTAAATAATCCTGACTGATCTCTTGCAACGGAGCTAAATTTCGAGCGCGTTGAGCTTTAAAATCCGCGACGGCCCGCTCGAGTTCCTTTTCCCACTCCTGTCTCTCTTTTTTCACTTCGTCCACGCCGGCCAACCGGCTGGCTTCCAATTTTTCATCCCTCCGTTGGTGCCCTGCAAAACCACTGAGTCGCTCGAATTCAGAAAACTCTTGAGCCTGCAATGCCAGAGGCAAAACAAAACAAAAAATGAAAAAGGGAACTGTCACAAATCTCATCTTTGATTAGGATACGGTTCTTCTTTTAAAATGGCCAACTTTTAACCTCGACCTTTGGGGGGAATGGGGCTACATTCTGGACCCTATGATGGAAGTTCTTATCTTTGCCTTAAAAGCCCTGATTATCGTCGCAAGCCTTGGCGCTTTGATTGTTCTTATTGCCATGGTCGCCAGCCGAGCCAGCCAAAAACACGAGCTCGAGGTCGAACCTCTGCACAAACGCTTCAAAGATTTCGCGCTGTTTTTAAAATCCTTCACTGAGAGCAAACAGGATTTCAAAAAAGAACTCAAAGAAGAGAAGAAAAAGGAAAAAGCCGCCAAGAAGCATCCCGAAGGCCCCAAGAAAAACGTCTTCGTGTTGAATTTCACCGGCGACATTCATGCTTCAGAGGTTGAAAATTTGCGTGAGGAAGTGACGGCTGTCCTACAAACCGCCACCTCTCAGGATGAGGTCGTCGTTCGGCTTGAAAGCCCCGGCGGCGTCGTTCACAGCTATGGCTTGGCAGCTTCTCAATTGTTGCGTCTTCGAGAACACGGGATCAGTCTGACGATATGCGTTGACGAAGTGGCCGCCAGCGGAGGCTACATGATGGCCTGCGTTGCTAATCAAGTCATCGCTGCCCCCTTTGCCATTGTCGGCTCCATTGGTGTTGTTGCTCAGATACCAAATTTCTTCCGAGTACTGAAAAAACACGACGTTGATTATAAAGAGTACACGGCTGGGGATTACAAACGAACGGTCAGCCTCTTTGGAGAAATCACCCCTAAGGGCGAAGAAAAGTTCCAAGAGCGCCT
>Ga0210057_1006434_pt1 | contig 14605 bp, 17 predicted proteins | sample CryGeyCG2114_010_2_FD_183968 | JGI IMG/M metagenome (GOLD analysis project Ga0210057, IMG submission 183968) | Groundwater microbial communities from aquifer - Crystal Geyser CG10_big_fil_rev_8/21/14_0.10 (SPAdes) (version 2) | ecosystem: Environmental > Aquatic > Deep subsurface > Groundwater ... | reverse complement strand
AATGTGCAGATTTGCACAGTTAGTTGCTCAGAAAAGCAACTATTGGCTAAGAAAAACATTTGGGGATTATAAACTAGGAGCAAAAATATTGAATCAGTGGGTTGTAGTTAAAAACGCAAAAGTCTAGTAAACAAAAGCTTTAAAAAAGATAAAACTGTAACTTGTTAGATATGAAGAAACTTTTATCCTCTTTACATCCTTTGGAAAGGAAAGTATTACCTTATCTTAAAGAAGGAATTTCATTGAATGAATTGGTTGAAAAATCAAAGATGAAAGAGATTGAGGTCATGAGATCTTTGCAGTGGTTGGAAAATAGGGAAGTTCTTAAAATAAATCTTAAAGTAAAAGAAGTTGTAAGTTTGGATGTTAATGGTAAAATATATGGAAAAGAAGGTTTGCCAGAAATTAGGTTGTTGAAAGAATTAAAATCTGGAGATAAAAAGACTTCTGAATTTAAACTTGATAAAGATGAAGTTAACATAAGTATTGGTGCTTTAAAGAAAAAAGCTGCAATTGATATCTCTAAAAAAGATAATGAATTAATTTTATCTATTACTGAACAAGGTAAAAAATTATTAGATAAAGAAAGTTTTGAAGAAAAACTTTTGAAAGAATTACCATTGGAATTAAATAAATTAAGTCCAGAACAAAAGTTTGCTTATGATAATTTGAAAACAAGAAGGGAGATTGTTAAGGTTGATATAGTAAAAGATAGAAGTATTTCCTTAACTAAGGTTGGTAATAATTTGTTGAAAGAAAAAATTGGTGATTTACAAGTAGTAGAAAATTTAACTCAAAAAATGATTAAGGATGGAAGTTGGAAAGGTAAGACTTTTAGGCCTTATGATATTAAAATAAATGTTCCTAAAATTAATGCTGGGAAAAGACAGCCTTATTTAAAATTCTTGAATGATATGAGGGTTAATTTAATTTCTCTTGGTTTTAAAGAAATGAAAGGATCTTTAATTGAATCGGAGTTTTTTAATTTTGATGTTCTATTCCAACCACAAAATCATCCAGCTAGGACTTGGACTGATACTTATCATTTAAAGCAACCAACACATGGTGGCCTACCAGATTCAAAAATAGTTAATGCTGTAAAGGGGGCACATGAAACTGGAGGAAATACTAAGTCTAAGGGTTGGGGTTATAAGTGGAGTCCAATAATTGCTTCACAGTTGATGCCTAGGGCGCATGGTACTGCCATATCTGGAAGGACTATTGCTTCTGGAGTAAAAGTGCCTTGTAAATATTTTGCAATTGCTAGGTGTTATAGACCTGATGTTTTGGATGCAACACATTTAATTGAGTTTAATCAGATGGAAGGATTTGTTGCAGATGAAAGTATTAACTTTAAAACCTTGTTAGGAATATTGAAACAGTTTGCTATTGAAGTTGCAGGGGCAGATAAAGTAAAATTTTATCCTGATTATTATCCTTTTACTGAACCTTCAGTGCAAATGTCTGCAAAACATCCAGAATTAGGTTGGGTAGAATTTGGTGGTGCAGGGATATTTAGACCAGAGATGGTAGAACCTTTAGGTATGAATGTGCCTGTAATGGCTTGGGGTCTTGGTATTGATAGATTAGCAATGTTTAAACTTGGAATTAATGATATTAGATATTTATTTAGTACTGATCTTAAATGGTTAAGAGGGATGGGGATAGTATAAAATGCCAACAATAGATATTTCATTGAAGGACTTGCAAAAGTTGATGGGTTTTGATATAACATTTAAAGAGTTGGAAGAGGAAGGAATTCTTTATGTGAAAGGAGAAGTGGATGCTTTTGAAGGGGATGAAATTAAAGTTGATTGTAAGGAAACAAATAGGCCTGACTTGTGGTCTACTGAAGGTATTGCTAGACAAATTGCTCCTTATTATACTAAAAATAAAGGTGTTCCTAAATTTGATATTAAAAAATCTAAACATGAAGTTATTGTAGATAAAGGTGTGGAGAAGATTAGGCCTTATTTTGTTGCTGCTGTTATTAAAAATATTAAAGTTACTGATGAATTGATTAAACAGATGGTGCAGTTGCAAGAAAAAGTCTGCATGACTTATGGGAGAAAAAGAAAAGAAGCTGCTATAGGTTTGTATGATTATGACAAATTAACATTTCCAATGAAATATGTAGTTGTTGATCCTGAAGGGATTAAGTTTGTTCCTTTAGGTTTCAAAATTGAAATGACTCCTGGAGAGATATTAGAGGATCATCCAAAGGGACAAGAGTATAAACATTTGTTGGATGGGTTTAAGAAATATCCTTTAGTAATTGATAGTGCAAAAGTTGTTGCATCTTTGCCTCCAATAATTAATTCAGATTATACTGGTAAAGTTACAGGTAATACTAAAAATCTTTTTGTAGAAGTTACAGGTAATGATTTAGGGGTTGTTAAGGTTGCATTGAATGTTATTGTTGCTGCATTGGCTGATAGGGGTGGTATGATTGAAAGTGTTAAAGTGAAGTATGGTGGGAAGACAATTGTAACTCCTGATTTTAAACCAAATAAAATTATTGTTGAATATGATTTCTTGAATAAAGTTTCAGGTTTAGGGTTGAAGGTTAATGTTATGAAGGGATTGTTGGAGAAGGCAGGGTATGATGTTGTTGTAGATGGTAATAAGTTTAAGTTGGAATATTCATCTTATAGGCAAGATATCTTGCATCCTGTTGATGTTGCTGAAGATTTATTAATTGCTTATGGCTATAATAATGTTGAACCTGTTATACCTAAGATTGCTACTGTTGGTGAATTGGATGATTTTGAAGTATTTTGTGAAAAAGTAAGAGATTATATGGTTGGATTGGGTGGGCAAGAATTGTTGACATTTACATTAACTAATAGAGAAAGTCTTTTTGACAAAATGAATGTTGAAGACTGGGGTTGTGTTGAAATTGCAAATCCTGTTTCGTCTCAATGGAGTGTTTTGAGGAATTGGGTTTTGCCTTCAATGATGGAATTCTTTGAGAAAAATACTTCTGAAGAATATCCTCAACAAATCTATGAAGTTGGAGATGCTGTAGTGTTGGATGAGAAGAAAGAAACTAAAACTAAAGATGTTAAAAGATTGGCTTGGGCTTATTCCGGTCAGGAAGCTACATTTACTTATGTTAAACAAGTTCTTGATTATTTGTTAAGAGGATTGAATGTAAAATATGAAGTTGTTGATGTAGAACATGGAAGTTTTATTGAAGGAAGGGTTGGAAGGGTTGTTGTTAATGGCAAAAAGATTGCTTACATTGGTGAAGTAAATCCTCAAGTTATTTCTAATTTTGGAGTTAAGATGCCTACAGTTGCTTTTGAGCTGAATCTTACTGATTTGTATGAATTATTGTAGATAAATTTTTAAATTCTTTATAGATTGTTTAGTCTATGATTGTTCCAATTAATTCAGAAAATATTGTTTATACTAAACAGTTTCAAGGTTTATGTAAAAAACCTTATTATGGTCACTCTAAAGGATGTCCTAATTTTGAGAAGAAGGAAGGATGCCCTCTAGGATTAACATTGATTGATAAAGTGTTAGATTTTAGTAAGGATATTTGTGTTGTGTATACTGAATTTAATGTGGGGGGAGTTTGCTGAGGGGATGAGAGAGAAGTATCCTTCTTGGACAAATCGGGCAATTTATAATCCTAGATATTGGCAGCCTAGAGCTAGAAAGTTTCATAAGCTTGAAGAAGAAAAAGCTTTAGGAAACATTGAATACATTGAAAGATGTCCTGAAGCTAGAGGTGTTAATGTAACAGAGTTAATGAAGTTAGTTGGAATTGACTTGAAATGGGACTGGCCTCCTCAACATAGCTTGGATAATGTTACTTATATTGTATCTTTGGGTGGTTTTAGGAATTCATAAAATTTAAAAGGGTTGAAATTTTGGATAATATTATGAAGTATGATTTAGAATTGGATAGGATTGTAAAAGAAATTAGGAAAGAGAAAGCTAAAACTGTTTGTTTGCAATTACCAGATGGATTAAAGCCAGAAGCTTTGAAAATAACTGATTTCTTAAGGATGGAAACTGGTGCAGAAATATTTATCTGGGCTGATACTTGTTTTGGTTCATGTGATATTCCTAAACTTAATGTTGATTTACTTATTCATTTTGGACATTCTAAATGGGGTGAGTTGAAAGTTGAGTAAGGCTATTTTCCTTGATAGAGATGGAGTTATTAATCAGGAAGTTCAATTTGTTGCAAGACCTGAAGAGTTTCATGTTTTAGATAATTCTATTTTGGCTTTGAAATTGTTAATGGGAACTGATTATAAATTAATAATAATAACTAATCAGTCTGGAATGGGTTATGGGTATTATAGTGAAGAAGATTATCAGGCTGTTACAAATAAAATGGTTAAAATTTTTGCTGAAGAAGGTATTGTGATTGATGCAATTTATCATTGTCCTCATAGATATGAAGAAAAATGTGATTGTAGGAAGCCTGGGACTGGGATGTTGGATAAGGCAAAAAAAGAGTTTGGCATTGATTATGAAAGATCATGGTTTGTTGGGGATAAAACTTCTGATATTAAAGCAGGAGAAAATATTGGTGTAAAAACTATTTTAGTTTTAACTGGGGCTGGAGGGAAGGATGGTAGATATGATGTTAAACCTGATTTTGTTGCTGCTGATTTTTTGGAGGCTGTGCATTTTATTACCACTCCAAAGTGATTATATACCAAAACATTTATATATGAGTCCTGAAGATAAATATTATATTAACTGGAGGAATTTATATTAAAATGGCAGAAATGAATATGAGTAAAGATGAACAAGTTGGTATCCATAAAGGATCATTATCAGTATTAGCTAAAGAAAGAGAAGAGTTCTTGAAATTATTGAATGTTGTTGAGCAATTAATGCAAGCACATATCAAGGCTCTAAAAGACTTAGGCGTTGATTTAGAAGCTGAAGCTAGAAAAGCTCAAGAAGCTATGCAAGCTAAAGAAACTTTTAAAAAAGATGACAAAGATTTGGCTAACAGATTAGCTTAAATTCTTTCTTTTTTCTAAACCTTTTTATTCTTATTGTTATTATTAATTTATATGAATGATGCTAGAAAGTTCTTGATTGATGAATTTAAAACATCTTCGATTAATAAAATTAAAGCAATTTTAACTTATGATGGATTGAAAGCATCTACTCTATTTCCATATAGGAATGGTTCTTTAAGAAATAAGTTTAAAGAGTTAGGAATCCATGGGAGAATAACTCCTTATAGCTTAACCCATAAAGTTATATTCATTGCCAAAGATGAATGTACTTTAGATTTGATAGATGATTGGTTTGGACAGCAAATAAGATTAGTATCAATTCGTCAAGAAGATAGAAATGAATTATGGAATAAAGAATTTTATGATGTATCTTACGGGATAGGGATATTATTAGGTTATCCTGAATCTTCAATACAGGCTTACATTGGAGAAAAAGAAAGAAGCAGTAAATGGAAAGAAGAAAGAAGGACATTAATGAATATTATGCCTTTTGTGAATTCTGTAGATAATTATGAAGAAGAAAAAAGATTGGCCCTAAAATGGGAAAAGCATATAATGAAAAATTATCCATTGTTGTATGTTGATTATTTATTAGATATTATTTAAAACATTCAAGACTAAACGTTTTTGTTTTTTCTTTTCTAAATAAGTATAAGGGATGTGAATTTCTTTCTTTGTTTTAGGATTCATACCTGTGTAATACATACATGTTGATACAGACATTGGGGTTGGAGTGAATACCTGGATGTGTTCTGCATTTCTTAAAGTTTTAATTTTGTCTGCTAATTCTTTTGCTTCCTTCATTGTTGATCCTGGATGGGCTGTCATGAAGTAAAAAGAAAGCTGTCTTTTATTATCTATTGATTTGAATGCTTTTATGAATAAGTCTAGATTGCCTTTGTCCTTGTTCATTAATTTTAAAACATTTTTGTTAACATGTTCAGGAGCAATCCTTAGGTAATCAAAAATATGATATTCTACAACTTCTCTTAAATAATTTGGAGATGCTAAATCATATCTTATACCACTTCTGATATTAACTTTTTTTATGCCCTTTATTTTTCTTAAATGTTGAAGAAGATGTATTAACCTATTATTAGTTCTGTTTAATTTTTTACATTCTATACAATCTTTATCACATAAGTTACAATCCATGCCATACATGTTTGCACTTGGACCTCCAACATCATCAATGTTGCCATGGAAATCTTTATGCTTAATTAGGGATTTCACTTCTTTGATTATTGATTCTTCTGATCTTGAAATTATTCTATCGCCTTGTGTTAATCTTAATGTGCAGAAATTACAATTGCCAATACAACCTCTATGTGTTACTATGCTGAATTGAAAACCTATAAGTTCTTTTGGTATTTTTCTTGTAAATGGCAGTTCATAATATTCGTCTAAATCTTTTGAAGTGTAGATTGGACTTTTATATTGAATAATATATTTATCATTATTTTTTTGAGCTAAGTTTTTATTATTTGTCAGATTGTTTTGCATGTCACAAAATGATTTTTTAGATGTTAGGATATCTTCATGTGAAGGAAGTTCTGTGAAATCTTCAGGTAATGTATTGCTAATAATGCATGTGCCTGGAATGTCTGTTAATTCTTTATTCTTTTTTAATTTATCAGCAATTTCCAGGATTTGCTTTTCTCCGGAACCATAAACTAATATGTTTCCTCTTGAATCTAAAAGGATACTTCTTCTCAAGTCATTATCCCAGTAATCATAATGCGTAAATCTTCTTAGTGTGGCTTCTGTGCCTCCCAATACTAATATTGAATCTTTAAAGAATCTTTTAACCCAATTACTATAAACAATTACTGCTCGGTTTGGTACTGTTTGATTGTAATCTTGGAATTGGTCATCTTTTCTTAACTTTTTTAATGGAGTATAGTTTCTAACCATTGAATCTATGCTTCCAGAAGAAATACCAAAGAAAAGCTTAGGTTTTCCTAACTTTTTGACATCTTCTTCTTTTTTTGGAGTCTCTATGATTCCTACTTTGTAGCCTTTCCTTTCTAGCAATCTCTTGAGGATTGCAATGCCACAAAGAGGGTGGTCAAAGAAAACTTCTCCTGTTATGAATATAATGTCGTAAACCATGTTTTTTTAGGCTGAGAAGTACTATAAAAAGGTTTTTGTGGGGTTTAGAAACATTTTAATATGTTAAAATAAATTGAATTGTGAGGTGATAATTTGAGAAAAATAATAATAGGTATAATTTTAAGTTTGTTTCTTGTAGGCTGTAGTGCTTCAGAAACAGTTGAGACACAAAATGGAGATGAAATTTTAGATTTTCCAGATGCTGAAGGTTCTGTTATAGAACCTCAAAATATAGATGATATAATGGTTCCAGATGATGTTAATCTAATCGAAGAAGATATGATGCTTGATGAGGAAGACTTTATTGGTGAAATGACTGATGCAGGTTATATTGACGTCACTCCTGAAGAAGCTAAAATGCTGATTGATGATGTTCCTGAATTGGTTGTAATAGATGTTTCACCTAATTATGATGCAGGTCATCTGCCTGGAGCTGTGAATTATTATGTTGGAGATGGTTCTTTAGATGAAGCTATCCCTACTTTAGATCCTGAAGGTGTATATTTGGTGTATTGCCATGTAGATAGTGCTGCAATCTTAGGTGCAGAAAAACTTGTTGATGCTGGTTTTGTAGAAGTTTATAGGCTAAAAGACAATTATGCTGCTTGGGTTGATGCAGGTTATGAAGTAGAAGTTTAAACTTCTTTTTTTCTTTATTTTTAAATAGAACGCCGCGGCCCGGATTTGAACCGGGATATCCCGAAGGAAACAGGATTTCCAGTCCTGCGCAGTACCAGATTGTGCCACCGCGGCTTTCAAAGTTTATTTAACCAACTTCATATTTAAAGGTTTTTGTTTTATAAGCCTTAGAAATTTCAAATTACTATAACTTCTTAATCCATATGGACAATTTTATTTATATTGGTTTCTGGTTTTTTTCCATAAATGGCTATGCCATAATGATAATATTTTTGACCATTAATACCTATATCATGCCATCTCTTTTCTAATTCATTGTATTCTAAATAAACTTTTGTTAATGAAGAAGGATCTTCAAATAGGACTTGGTCTTTTTTGTATCCTATAGCAACAACATAATGCCCATCAATCCAATCATTTTTCCAGTCTACTTTCTTTTTTTCAGTCCATGCCTGTAAAACTAGGATTACTGGGATGCCTTGGTCAATAAATTTTTTTATTTCTTTGATTGTCATTTTTTTTGACTTGCATTTTAAGCAATATTTTTTGGCAGTCTTAATTATATTTTTTATTTCGGTACCATTTTTAGGATTTGTTTTAGCTTGTTGCATTATACTTCCCTCGCTTACCTCTATCCCATAATAAGCTAATACTGCCTGTAATGCTTTAGCGCCACAATCATAATCAAAACTTTGTTGTAATTGAGGAAATTTTAAAAGTTTCATATAAATTTAGGAGATAAAAGGATTTATATAATTTGTCGTAGAGAAAGATTTATATAAGAAAAGGCGTCATCAAGGCTAAAACGCTCCGGTAGTGTAGTTCGGTCAATCATCTCGCCCTCTCGAGGCGAAGACCCGAGTTCAAATCTCGGCCGGAGCATTCATTTAATTTTTGTATGATAAATATCATATTATTTTCTAAAATAGATATGCTTAAATACTTAGTTGCATCATTATTTAAAAAAATTTATGGATTGAATTAAGAATGAATTGCAATTCGGAAATTGATTCTGCTGATGCGACGGAACCACCGCCTGCTAGCAACTTTTTTTTAGACTTAGGTACCAATGTAAAAGAGATTGAGAGAATCAAAAGGAAGTATCCTATGAAGATTACTCCTTATTACAGACGGCTGATAAAATCTAAGGATGATCCTATCTATAAACAAAGTGTACCTGATATATGTGAGCTTCAGGACATAAAAAATGCTGAAGACCCTTTACATGAGGAGAATTATACTCCTGTGCCATATCTTGTGCATAAGTATCCTGACAGAGTCTTGCTTTTAGTGAGTAGTACATGTGCTATGTATTGCAGATTTTGTACGAGGAAAAGGAAGGTTGGGAGAATAAAACAGATACCTTTGGAAGAAATCTATAAAGCAATTTCGTATATAGAAGAACATAAAGAAGTTAGAGATGTTGTTGTAAGTGGAGGAGATCCTTTACTTAGGACAGACAAAGAACTTGAATCCATTTTGTCAAGGCTTAGGGCTATTCCTCATCTCGAAATTATCAGAATTGGTACAAGGATACCTTGTGTACTTCCTTCAAGAATAACTAAACATCTTGTCAATATGCTGAAAAAATTTCATCCTCTGTATATGAATATACATTTTAATCATCCTTCTGAAGTTACTCCTGAATCTGCAAAAGCTTGTGGGATGTTGGCTGATGCTGGAATACCTTTAGGTAGTCAAACTGTTTTGCTGAAAGGAGTTAATGATGATGTAACTGTAATGAAATCTCTTATGCAAAAGCTTCTTCAGATAAGAGTTAGACCTTACTACATTTATCAATGTGATGAAGTTAAAGGTGTAGAACATTTCAAGACTAAGTTTGATAAAGGCATAGAGATAATGAAACAGTTACAAGGTTATACTTCTGGATTGGCTGTTCCAAAGTTTGTTATAGATGGACCTGGGGGGAAAGTCCCTATAAGTCCAGATTATCTTAAAAGATTGGATGAGAATGAGATTGAGATATGTAATTACAAGGATGAAAGGTATGTCTTAAAGAATTCTTAATTTTTTTTCTTAAACTATTTAAATAGGAGCTTTATTCTTTGAAAATATGGTTGAAAAATTAATAGTGCATTATGAGGATTATCGTGATGTAATTATAAATCCAAAAGATGAATTTTGGGAAGTTCTTGTAAATATAAGTGAAGAAGTGTTTAGGAAATATCAAGCATTAATGCAAAAAGTTGTTAATAATATTACTCTTGGTGCATATAATTATTTTCAAAAAGAAGGAATATTGTATTTGGAAACTAAAAAAATAGATTATATAACTCATAGGGCAACTATGCATTATCCTGAATGAAGTAATAGAGCAAATGCTATAAATGCTGCTGGAGTAACTTTGACTTCAGATGCTCAATTAGTTTTAGGAAAAAGGGGAAATGTATTTGCTAATGAAGGATATTATACAATCCCTTCTTGATTATTTGATTATGTTGTAGATTGGGAAGGAGACAAACCATCTTTAGAAAAAACATTAGTAAGGGAGGTTCAGGAAGAATTGGGAGTTGAAATAAAAGACATAGTGAAATTTAATCATATCTTTGTTTGTGGTACTGAAAGCCAACCAGCTCCAAATTTTTTGTTTGAAACATATTTATGTTTAACCAAACACGAATTAGAAGAAAAATTTGAATCTGAAAATCAAGAATTTACAAAATTAAAATTTATTCCTTATGAACCTAAATATATGTTTAAAGAATTGGAAAAAATATCTAATATTGTAACATTTGCTAAGCTTGCATTAATGTATATTGCTGAATCAAAATTTCCAAAACATTTATAAATAAATTGGCTTTCATTCAGTTTAATACGCTCCGGTAGTGTAGTTCGGTCAATCATACTGCCCTTTCGAGGCAGCGACCCGGGTTCAAATCCCGGCCGGAGCACTTATTTTTCTAAGAAAGTTTTTTAAATGCTGTTTGATTATGTTTTATTATGTTAAAAAGGGGCCAAGTTACTTTATTTGTTGTAATAGGGATTGTTATTGTGGTAGCAGTTGCTATGGCTTTAATATTTAAATCTGAAATTTCTGTAAGATTGCAAAATGTAGAGTTAAGCAAAAATGAAGGAGCTAGGCAATTATATTCAGAAGTGCAAGCTTATTCAGAAGATTGTTTGAAGAAAACTTCACTTGAGGGATTGCAAAATGTCCTATTAAATGGTGTTGGGGAAAAAAGATTAGATGGTGTTGCTTATTATTTATATGAAAATGAAGAAATGTTTCCAGAAAAGGAATTATTTGCACAAAGTTTAGCTTCTTACATACAATCTAATATTAATTATTGTCTAAATATAAATCCTCTTAATTTAAAATTAGGTAAATCAAAAGTTAATGTAGTTTTATCAGAAAATGTTGAAATACAATCTGAACAAAAAATATCTGTAACTAAAGATGATTTGTCTGTAACTGTTAATAAATATAATACTAATGTAGATTTTAACTTGAATATTGTATATAATTATCTTAAGGATTTTTATGATGATGTGAAAAATATATCTGAAGTTGATTTTATTAAAAGAGGTAATGAAGCAATTAAGAATAAATATACTTTTTTTCAAGATGATATAAGTGAAACAGATGCAGTTTTTATTTTACAAATACCAAATGCAATCGAAGGAAAAGATGCTGAGACCAAGTTTGCAATGAAATATGTTGTTGCTAAACCTGAACCTTTAGAAGTTGGTATAGGTGATTTGATTGGAGGTTTAGTATGAAAACTAAAATCTTACTTCTAATAATTACTTTTGTATTATTGTCATCATTAGTTTCTGCTACTTACACTATTAGTGAAAAAGATAAAACAGAACTTTCTAAATATTATAAACTGGAAGATGTTAGTGGCAAATTAAAGTTAACAACATTGAAAGGAGTAAATGTAGGTTTGTTGGATGGTAATATTGTGATGAAAGATGGAATTGCTTTTGTAAAAAAAGGTAGGCTGGAAAGGTGGGATGATGTTCATTATCTTATAGTAAAAGAAAATTTTAAAATTGAATCTAATAAAATAGTTGTAGATTATAACAAGGCTGAAACTGATTATATTGATATAAATGATTATTGGGTGGTTTGTACTGATAAAGATTGTAAATTAACTTTTGATATTAATACTAGTAAAATTGAAGTTTTAGGGAAGGCAAGGTTTACAAATGCTTTACAAAATTTAGATAAAAAAGTTAAAGATACAAGGGTTAAAAGAAGAACTAATACTAAAATGACTAGGATTTTTGTGCCTTTAAATGATGTTAGACTAGAAATTCCGAATTCTAAAGATCATATAATAAATGTTGAATCATTAAATTTTTCAGGTACATTTAAATCATCTTTTGGGTTTAAGTTTATTGCAGATAAATTAGAGATTAAAATAGATTATAATGATAAAGAAAGTTTGAAAAGAAAAATTGTTGTAAAATCTGAAGGTGCAATTTTTATTGCTAATGAAAAACATTCTATGACAACAACAGATGAAAATGGAAAAGACTGGCTTATTGCAACACAGGCTTTAGCATTTGAGCCAAAGAATGGTTTGTATATTGTTCCTAAATCCATGTTGGGACAAAAAGAACAACTCTCTTTCCTATATGGAAAAGATTCAAAGTATACTTTGCTTTATTCTCAAACTGATTTAGATTATTTTTTGGCTAATTCTTTTGTTGATGATAGTGTTGTTGGAATATATTTTGATGAAAATGAAAATGTTTTAAGATTATATTCAAAAAGAAGTGCTAAATCTTCTATAACTGTTTATCCTATAAAGGAAGGGATGAAAGTAATATCTGATGAGCTTAATGTTGGGAGCCAAGTAACTATTGCGAAAACATTAGGAGTTGTAGATGGTAATAAGAAGTTGGAAGTTAAAAGAGATTCTTTTGAGCTTAAACAAACTAAGGATTGGAAAGAATTTGGTATTGGGTTTTCTTTTTTCATATACAATAATGATGCTAAAAAATTTCAAAGGATAGAATGTGATTATCAAACTAAAGTTTGTAAGTTAGATGATAAAATTATTTATGATCCTGTAAAAAAACTTGTATGTTTAACAGATAGTGATTGTGATTCTGGAAAAACATGTGTAGATAAAAGATGCGTAGTTTCAAAAAAATGTGAAGTAATTTCAGTAGGGCCTAATGCTAAAATAAATATGCTTTTCATAACGACAGGATATGAATCAAAACAAGAAGCAACAAATGCTGTTAATAATCTTTTAAATAATCAACATGGTTTTTTTGCCTTTGATCCAGTGAAAAGTTATAAACAATATTTTGGAATTTATCATTTAGATACATCTCTGCCTAAGTATACAGAAAAGGGTATGGAGGAAAGGTTTAATGTGAAGGAAGCAAAAAAAAGTTGTTCAAATGTACGTTATACAATCGTGCTTGACAAGAATGGAAAGCCATGGACTGATTATGCGCCTTACTCTTGCATAACTCATGTTCAAATTCCAATGGCTTCAACTTCTGCCGCACAAGACATGCCACCAATACTTGTTCATGAGATGGGACATAATATTGCTGGATTAAATGATGAGTATCATAATACTGGAGAAGATAATTCTCAGATACTAAAAGATTTTTATGATGGATTAAGAATTAGAACTGTATTCCCTGTTAATTGTGTACAATGTTATAAAGCTCCATCTACAAAAGGAGGATGGTTGTCAGAACCTTTTTTCCAAAGCTGTGGTGCATCGTGCCAATCATGTAGGAGTTGGTGCAGACCTAGTGATAATTCAGTAATGAATTCAAAAAGAAATGAAGTTTCTTTCTTTGCATTTAATGAACCTTCAAAAGTTCAGTATGAATATGTAATTAGAAGACAAATAGGTTTACCTAAAAATGAAGTTGATACGAAAGCAGAGAATTGGTTGAAGATGGCTAAGGATGGTGTTTTATGAAAAAAATAATTTTTATATTGATGTTTTTAATTTGTTTAAGTTCTGTATCTGCTCAAATTAGTTATTTTTTTGAAGTGAAGTATGATTTGGAAAATAATAAATTAGAATTAAATGATTTGGATCTTATTGAAGATGGAGATGTTTATTCTGATTCTGAATTTGTAACACATGATATAAAATTATTTTCTTTTAATGATGAAGTATTGTATAATTATTCATACTATTGGAATGCTATGGCATCATATGATTATTTTCCTTTAGATGATAATACTATTGGACCCGAAAAACCTAATTATGATTTACTTCAATTAAATATTCCTTATTTTAGGAATGGAAAAGAAATTAGAGTTACAGATTTATCTACAAGGGAAATGGTAATAATAGATGTTTCTAAATATGCATCTTGCAATGAAGATTATGTTTGTGATTTTGGAGAAGATGAAAGAAGTTGTCCTGAAGATTGCAGAATAGAAATAATTTATGAAAGTGATGTACAAGAAAATATTGAAAATAAAGAAGAGTCTATCGTTGTTACAATAAAAGAAAAAGAAAGTTCCATTATACCTTATTTTGTAGTCGGAGTTCTAATAATTATAATTTTAGGAATAATTGTTTTTATTATCAAACAGAAACGGAAAGTTTATAAATGACCCTTGGAATCCTATATCTAATTCGGTGAAACTAAATTGAAAAGAAGCTCAAGACGTTGGAAGAAGAAAGGCCAGATGAGATGGAAATGGCAGCGTAAAAGGATGAGAAAAGAAAAACAAAAACGTAAAGCTAGATAAAATTCTCTATTTCTTTAATATTTATTTTTATAACCTAGACTTTTGCGTTTTTAACTACAACCCACTGATTCAATATTTTTGCTCCTAGTTTATAATCCCCAAATGTTTTTCTTAGCCAATAGTTGCTTTTCTGAGCAACTAACTGTGC
>Ga0210057_1006432_pt1 | contig 14611 bp, 9 predicted proteins | sample CryGeyCG2114_010_2_FD_183968 | JGI IMG/M metagenome (GOLD analysis project Ga0210057, IMG submission 183968) | Groundwater microbial communities from aquifer - Crystal Geyser CG10_big_fil_rev_8/21/14_0.10 (SPAdes) (version 2) | ecosystem: Environmental > Aquatic > Deep subsurface > Groundwater ... | reverse complement strand
ATCTCCTTCGGCGGCGGATTAGTGCCTTTTGGATATTGAATTGTAATAGTTTTACCGTTTTTAAAAGTATAAGTAATCTGTACCCATTCAATCTCGTTTAATCGAAACTGAGTATAACTATAATTGCCTTTAGTAGCCGCACTTACTCCTTTTGTGATTGGCTTGAGAGACGATTTGAGAAAGTTAACCGTTTCTCTCTGATTTTGATTAGAAACAATGTTATTAGAGCTTGGAATATTAAATGAAGGAAAAAGATTAAAATTAAAATTGAGTCTTGCCAAGATTTTTTCTTTAGTATTGTTGATTTTCGCCAAAAAATATCCACCTAGATTAGGTCTGATTTTAGGAGAATTAGCTAAAAAAATATTTTTTATAAAAATACTGCTAATAAAATAAGTTAAAGCTAAAATTAAAAAAAGTTTTATCAAATTTTTATAATTTTTCATAGATTATTTTGCATTAACTAAATCCACTGATAAATCGGGAACGTTTCCTGCTGCTTGCTCTACAAATCCTGAAGTTACAGATCTATAAGTAGCAATACAGTAACCGTCGTCAGAGATTCCAGTCAGATATGAAACATTAATTTGAAATGATCCTCCGGTTGTGGTAGTAACTGAAAAAGAACCTGTAAGAGGAAACTGTGTAGGTCTGTTATCAATTCTTTTACTACTTAATAAGATATTATCTTTTAATACTGAAATTATTATATAATGACCAGATGCATCAACTTTGTCTGTTCCATAATCAGATGTTAAATAACAAGTATTATTTTGAGCTAAATCTATATTCCCTGTAGCATTAATTGTATAGTTGATATTTACTTGTGTTGTTTTAGTAACGCACCAACTTGCTACATCTATAAAACTCGTTCCTGTACAGGAATTTGGATTTTCAAAATATAATGGACTAACACATTCATTGTTGCTCCCTATCGAAGTGCATTTTACTGAATAAGTTATGTTTGGATTGTTACCACATGGAATATTTGTTTGACAAATGGATAAATCAGCAGCAACTGTTGGCGTCGGCTCAGGAGTACTGGTCGTGGACACATTTATCTCGTTTTCACCGTCTGAAGCGTTTGCTCCAGAATTCATACAGACTTTATTCTCAATAAAACTCTTTCCTATTGGGCCTACACCACAATCAAGATCACAATTAGTAATTTTGTTTTCGCAAGTTGCTTTATTTACATAGTACCAATCATAATCTGTACCAGATATTTCTATTTTTGTTGTGTAATAAGGACCACCTTCTGTTCCTTCCGGACAAGTTATTTCTTGACAGTCAACTTCTACACCTCTATTACTGTCAGGTGGCGAAGAGATAGTTTTTTTACAACAAATTTTTTTTCCTATTGACTCACAATATTTTTTTGCCTCACCTGCTATTGTTCCTCTTCCTTCACAGTCCCCCACATTAGGAGCACAATATCCACCAGATTTTTTACAAATATCTTCTTTATTTTCAGGTGGCGAAGTCGGAGTGGCATAAGGTGCCATAGTTGGACCTACGCCTCCGCATTCATACCTGACCATGTCTTCTACTTTACATTGAGTACAATCATTACTACATTCACCTTGACAGTTAGAAAGACTTGCATATGTTCTTGGCTTTTTACATAAATCAAGATCACTACTAACATTGCATTCATACTTGATCGTTGAACCTAACATACAACTTTGACAGTTTCCTACCCCGCAAGCATTCACGCAATCTACTAATGCCATGTAGGAACCAGAGCTACATTTACCAGGATTTTCATTTATGGTTGGAACTGCTGATAGATCGTTATCGTTATAATTAATACTACAAGTTGAAGCAGGAGTATCTTGTTTACAAGTACACTGTCTCGCGCCGCTACTGGTGATTTGCTGAGAACTTGGAACATAATTGCTTGAAATTCCACATATCTGTGAACATGTACAGTTTGCCGAACCGTATCTTACCACTCCTCCAGTTGCTTGAGTTGAAGAAGTTTTTTTGGAAGATAAAAATTTAGAAGATCCAAAGCTAATGAGAGATACAATGACAAGAAGCGCCATCATCACTACCGTCCCGATCTCAGCCTTTTTATTTTTCATAATTTTCTATCTTCCAACTTCCATCTTCCTAACCCGCTTCCATTCCCTCTTTCCATCTTTTATTCTCTATTTCCTATCTTCAAGTTTCTTATATATAATGTATATTAATAGTAAAAGAAAATCAATATTAATAAGTCAAAAGTTAGAAGTCAAAATTCAAAATTACAATTCAAAATTAAAAAGTATTAAAAACTTTTGACTTTTTACTTTAACTTTTAACTTTTGCCTTTTGAATTTTGACTTTTAATCTATGTTAAACCATCGTCTCCGCATTCTTGCTTCCCTGACCGTTGCTTTTATTGTGGTCAATCTTTACGGACACATATCAACTACTCCTTTTGTCCAGGTTAATGTCACCGAAAGGGCAAAAAATCTCCTTTCCAATCTCAGATTCCCCAATCTTTCCAACCTTTTAACCTTTAAACTTTCCAACTTTCCCAACTCTCAAAACTCGCCAAACTCTTTAAACAATCAAAATAATTCTTTCACTCTTCCCACCGTCGCTAATTCAACTAACTCCCGACTAACTCCGACTAGTTTTAACCAGATTCAACCAACTCCAATTAGAGTCCCGACTGTTGTTCCTGGGCAACCAACCTATACGCCAACTCCAACTTCGCCCGCCGTAGTCTTGACGAAGGCGGGTCCAACCCCGACCAAAAAACTAACCCCGACTCCGACTAAAAAACCAACTGCAATCCCTCAACCAACTACCACTCCGATTCCCCCACCGATTACTTCAAACGTCCGGCCAGGCACTACCTTGGAAGAAATCTTTAAAGAAGTCAATAAAAGAATCTGCGTTCCGGCAGCGCTTCTGCGGGCGTTTCAAGAAGAAGAAACCGGACCCTGGTTTCACTATTATGATAATCCCGTACCCTACAATACCTATGGTTGGTGGAAGAGTTCCAGCGCTGATCCCTGTAAAGGATTTGGTTATGATACAAAGACAGGTTATGTCCCGGGAGATAGTTATTATGCCGGAAGATTTTGTATGATTACTCCCGGAGCTACTTCCGGCATCATGGGACTTTTTGCCATTAATCAGTGGGAACAAGACACTACTAGAAAAAATACGCTAGAATTTCTCCCTAACAATATCGACCGCCGGGTGATCTTTGATGCTGCGATTATTTTTGCTTCCGCCACTATCAATCGCGTCGGCAATCAGGCTCCTGTCTGTGGTGAAGACTGGTCAGATACAGTTGTCAATATTGCAGCAGCAAAACACGTAAGCGGTCAATACCCTTGTCCTAATACAACATGCGAAAAATATTGTAACGATGTTCTTTCCCTTTATAAACAGTATCGATAAAATAATTTTTGCTACACTAAAACTATGAGGAAAATAATCGTCTTCTTAACCGTTATTTTTTTTGTTTTTTTTATTACTAAAAATTTATCCGCTCAACCACGTTATGCTGTCTGTGATCTCTGCGGCTACTGTCCACCTCAACCTGCCCCGCAAAGCTGGGACTCCTGCCGGAACTGTCTTTATCCGGGAATCTCATCTGATCCGACTACCAAAGAAAGTATACTGATTGATCCTGTCAGTAACTCTGCACCGACAACTGTTCCCGGCAAACAGTATACCTACTTAGGATGTATTGGCGAAGGGACGAGTTTTGCTGAAGAAGGAGTCGGCGCCGGAGTTATTCAACCAATATTAAATATTCTTTTTTCTGCAGTCGGAGGAATTGCTTTTCTTTTTCTTTTATACGGAATAGCAGTTGTGACCACTTCTCAAGCCGACCCGGGAAAATTAAACTACGGCAAACGAATTATTTACGGAGCCATTATTGGTCTTATTTTTAGTTTAAGTTCTGTTCTTATTGTTAAAACAATTTTTTCCAACATATTAAAAATTCCTATTTCTTCTTCCAACTTCCCAACCTCTGTCCCTCATCCGACTAATCCTAACCAGTTTCAACTCACCCCGATTCCGACCAGTACGTCAACACCAACCTCTGGACCTACGATTACGCCCGGTGGGCCAACCCTAACTCCGACACCAACACCGGTGACGTCAACCTGCAGCGTCATGGACAACGACCTACCCAACTCAACTATGCGCTATCCTGACGGTTATACCGGTACACCAGCAACCACCAAACAGATATTTAATTTTGCCGGAAATAATAACTATTCAATCCCTTACCGCAATCCCAACTGTAGTTTATCTCAGACGATTATTAATAATGTTTATGAAAAAATGAAGAGTTTTTATCCCTATTACTGGCAACAGTCCAAGCTTTTGGAGGACTGGGAAACGGTTCAAAGCTATGCAATAAAATATAACTTTAATCCAGTTTTTGTCATCGCCCTCTGGGTAGAAGAATCAGCGGCCGGGGGAGCCACCAATGCCCAAAAACTTGGCTGCGTTTACCGGCTTAACAAGGATGACACCTTTACCCATATGTTACCCAGTTCTACTATCTGTGAGCAGATGGAATGTCTTTTTGGTCGTTGGTCTGTCTATCCTCAAAACTACGCCCTTTTTGGCTGCCAGTATCAGTTTGGTTCAGATCATTGGGTGAATAATCAATGTACTGATAATCCCGAATTTGTCAAAACAATCGAGTTCTGGTATGACTTTATGTCCAGCGGCCAGCCAACCGAATGCCGGGCTAAATACTGCCCAAACGCCCCAGGATGTTGATAGACTTCCAAAAATGTACGTTAAAATAGTTCATAAAGTTCGAAAGTTATAAAGTTATAAAGAAAAATACCTGACTGCCGTCAGGCAGGCTTTAAGAACTTTACAAACTTTAAAAACTTTATAAACTAATTTAATTTGACATTTAAAATTAATGCTTTATAATACTTTCTATGTCAGTCGCGACCAAACTCACTAACAAAGTATCACTTTCAGATTTGCCGGATTTAATGACGATTAGAGAAGTGGCCGAACTTTTGAGAATTTCTCCGTTGACGATAAAACGCTGGGGCAAAAAAGGTAAGTTGCCGGCAATAAGAATTAATACCCGCGGCGATAGAAGATATAGGAAAGAGGTTGTACTCCGTCTTTTAGGTGTGGAAGAAGAGAAATAAAATTATATATACTTAAATAATGAACGAGGGGCAAAAAAATTTACCTACAAAAGAAATTTTCAGCACTGCCAGACAAACAGTGGCTCTGCAAACCAGATTAGTATTAGGCGGTGAAGCCTTAAATCCTAATAAAATTAATCTTGGAAAAATAACTCCGGATCAATTATCTGTAATAAAACCGGAAACGATAGGCAAAATAAATCAGGCTTCAACTAAAGAAAGATTAGATTACTGGCAGGGAAAAGGAACCTTCGACGAACAGCTTAAAACATGGTGTCAGGAAATGGTTAATTATGTCCATAATCCCGGTTTTACCGAAAAAGAAGCTATGAAAGTTTACAATCAATATTTCGGAGAAAATAAGAGTGAGTCTGATATAAATATTTATGTCGATGAAGTTATAAATGGTCTTTCTCAAAACGGAAAAGTTAATTTCGATCTGCTTAATCAAAATCTTCCAAATATAAAAAAAATGGCTAATATTTTCGGGGGAAATTCTTCCGAAATTATTGAGAGTTTAATTTTGGCCCGGGCAAAACTAACCGACCCGGCAAAAAAACAGGAATTAATAGAACAGGTTAATGAAGAAAAAATTGTTGATCAATTAACATATCTTCGAATTAACAATCTTAACAACGAGGAAGAAAGATTGCTTGAATGGCTTAATCAAGACAGAACTTTTACTGAGGAAACTGTTATCGAGGAAAATTTAACACCAGTAAATTTAACTAATGAACTAGCCAAAACCAATCCGGAATTGTATAAGAAAACTTTACTGGAAAAAATAAAAAAAGAAAATCCAAAAATGTATTCTATCTGGGAACTACTATGCAAAAATAACCGGACTTCTGCTGATAAATTAATAATTGATTCCAAGACTTGGTACAGCGAAAGCGATTCTAGTGACGGAATAGTCGTTGGGACGGCCCCGATGGAACCGGGAATGAAATATAGAATTATTTTTGATGATTCTAAATTTAATTACGAAGACGAAGTGGTTTACAGATTTTCCCATGAAATGAGCCATAAAATAATTCATTATTTAGTCGAAACTAAAAGCCAAAATTTTGAATTTAATCATTTATTGGTAACTTTAGATCGGTTCCGAAGTCAACCTGATAACCGGGGTATTTCTTCCCTTGCAAGCTTGAAAACATATAAAAATAAAGGTGTCCGGATTCAGGCCGAGGAAGACATGACCGAAATGGTAAATATGTATATCCAAAATCCGAGTTATTTGAAGGATTTTTTTAGCTTTTTATCTGATCCAAATTATTTGAAAATCAGGGAAAAATACGGTTTAACTAATTTATCTCCGAAAACTTCAAAACTATTATTTGAAAGCGTCGAGCGCGGCCTGAAGCCTTTATTTGATGAGTTGGAAAATAAAGTAACTTCTTCACCAGAACCAAAACCACCTGCATCAGATCCTTGGGAAAGTATTCCAAAACCTCAACAACCGATAATAATTCGCGCAGGGAAAGTTGAAAGAGATGCTCAAGGAAAAAGAACTAGTGAAAATGCCGAAGTCAAATTAATTCTTGGGACCGCAGAACATCCTCTTGTTACAGAAAATAAATGGAGTGATGGTAGGATTGAAAAAGTTAGAACAACTTCTCCTGAAAGACCCTATCATATTCCTGCCGTTGTTTACTTTGACGAAGATATCAACGACGAACAAAGACGCTTGATTAATCAAGCGGTTGACGGAACACTATCTCAAATTGGTGTTCCGAAAGAATTTATTATTGTCTCAAATAGATCTGCTTCTGAGTTTTTCTCTCGGCTTCATCCTTCAGCAAAAAGAAATAACCAATATGACGCTTCATTGCTTTTACATAGCTTTTCACAAGACCGAGATCAAATAGAACATCCTCAACATGCGATAGTCTTCACTAATAAAGATCTTTATATGAGTGACACAAACTTTGTTGTTGGCGCCGCTAATGATGATTTAGGAACGGTAATTTCGTTGCATCGTTTTTGGAATAGTGTCCCCGATTCCGAGTTAAGAGATGAAGTGATAAAAACCGAGATTGCCCACGAAATTGGACATGTTTTCGGATTACCCTCAAACAGACGCGGAGAAAAAAATATCGAAAATTCCTTAGGTCCTCATTGTAAAAATGACGGTTGCTGCATGAAACAAGGTTTGACAGTTCCTGCTGATTGGATTAATTATACCCGTGACCGATTGAAGAATAATGGCGACCATTACTACTGCCAAGACTGCCAAACAGATCTACGGGAAAAATTTAACAAAAAATAAAATTAAATAGCAATACTTATCTTTCCATTAGCATACTGTTTTATTAATGAACCAATTAATGTTTGATATGGTATTCCTGTCTCAATCGCCTTTTCTTGAATTTTCTCTATATCCCTTTTGGCTACCCGAAGAGTGATTCTTTTTTCTTTTTTCAAGTAATTCCGAGCATAAGAAGCATACCTTTTAATTTCTTTCTTGACATTAGGCACAGAAACGAATTCGTTATTTTCAATATCCTTAATCAGCTGTTTTTCGTAATTATCCAAAGGTTCAAATTCAGATTTATAATTTTTTTGCTTTTTCATATTTTTTTGTATATTTACGACTTTTATAAACAGTCTTTAAGAAAATAAACTCTGTTTCTTCTATAAATGGTAATATATAAATATAATTATTGATTTTTACTAAAAACATTCTTTGCTTTGGATATTTTTTCTTGTTTGGGTGATCAATTACATCTATTAGGTTTCTTTCTGCTTCGATCTCTATAACGATTTCTCTAAAACCTATACCTCTTCTCTTTCTTAATTCTTTATCCTTTACCTCACTAAATCTTAATTCTTTCATAGTTATTTTAGCCTAATGTCCATACATTGTCAACAGCATTAATTAAATTAATTCGTATCTCGTTTTTTTAACAATTCAACAATATAACAATGTTTTATTATTGTCTATAGACTATACGCTACAAAATTATATTTTCGGAGCTTGCTATCAATAAAGAATTCTCAATATGCCATTTTACACCTCAAAGGTGAAAAAACATCTAGATCGGGACGAAATTTTAAAAAAGTTGAGACAACAAACAAATTCTTAAGATTGCTACTTATTTCGTAGGTTTTTTATTTCTTCTGTTGGAGATTCTTTCTTTTAGTTTTTCTATCCAATTCGGCTTTTTCTTTTTTTCTTCTACTTCGTCTTTTTTTGAAGCCTCGGCTGGTGGATTGATTATCGTTTCTGCTGGTTTTTGTTCGGTTACCTCGGCCTGTTTCGCTTCCCAAGCATCGATCTTCTTCTCAAACGCCTGGATCTGACGGTCAACTTCCTCTTTTATTAACGGTCCCTTACTATTAAGCGCTTCACTATAATTATCTACTAATTCTTCAAGATTAATATTATGCTCTTTAAGCAATTTTTCTAAATTTTCCCGGGCTTCTTTTAAACCGTTTTCATCTTTAACGGCCGTTTTCATTCCAATCAAATTATTTAGCCCGATTGCTTGCTGTTCTTCCGCTGATAGTTTTTTAATTTCGTCATCCTCTGCTTTCCTTGTTAAAATATTAGTTAAATATATTTTTTGTGGACCGATGACCAGATTTCGGGCCATTTTACCTCTCTCGTTTTCATTTTCTCTCATTAGCTTAAATTGATCTTCTGTTAACTTTTCCATTCCTAACTTTTCTATGTGTTGATTGAATTTATCTACTGTCGTTGTACTGTCCATGATAAATTGCAGACTGGCTTCTTTTGATTGGAGGTACTTTTTTTTATTAGCCTCATCTTCCGTTTCCGGTGTCGGTTTTGTTTCGTCCGGTTTCACCTCATCCGGAGCCCTTCCCTTGTTTCCCCAGATAAATTGTAAGACTTGATCTTCATCTTCATTAGTATCATTAATACGGGCTGGTTTATCTTCGACTTGTTTTTGATTGAGCTCTTCGACTAACTGGTCCGGGTTGTTATTTAATAAAGCTTTGGCAGTAATCTGGTGTCTAAAAACCGTTTCCGAATAGTCCTGGGTAAATCCGCAGATGCGGGCGTACCAGACGATGCAGTCGGCGTTTTTTTCAATCGCCTCCGTATTTCCTTCAAAAGCTTTTAAAACGTCTTCGGCAAAAAGATCAGTATCGGAAGCATTACCTAGTTTATCTTTACTGTAAAAATACTTGTCAAAAAGAGCCCGGACTTCGGCATCGGTCGCCGTTGCCGTATCTTTGCCGAAAAGTTTTGTTAAAGTCGATTGCCACCTGGCGGCTTTTTCCAGGTCAAAACCTTTAATTTTCGAAAGGTCCTGTTTCAAAACCAGAGTATTTTTAGCTACCCGGGAGCTAATCTCTCCTTCGAGTTGATCCTTAGCCACCGTCGCTTCTCTCCCCCGGCAGTTAGTCGCACACTCATTTAAAATCTGAGGACTGCCATTTATCAAAGCTTCTTTGGTCACTGGTGAGATATTTTTGTTATCCGGATTGAGAGTATTTCCGCCAAGTAAAATCCGGCCGTGAAGGGCGCGGAAATGAGGACTAAATTGAATTTTTTCCGGAGATTTTACCGTTTCGGTTATCCTAACCGGTGCTGGAGGAGGATTTTCCATGAGCAAATTATACCATAATAATTAATCTAATTTTGCGTTATTGGTGCTGGCGATGGCATCAAAGGTTCATCTTTTACCGCTGGGGTTGGAGAAGCAATTGGTGTCAGATAGGCTGCCCGGAAATCTATTAAAACCGAAGCAATCTCGGCTGACAGATTGGGAATTTTTTCGCTGAAAAATTTATCCAACTCTTCATCGCTGGCTTTTCTTTCAAGCATTGCATCGAGTAATCGCTGGCTGACTTCCGGCAAAAGAGTCACCATCCGGGTATTGATCATTTCGTTTAGTTCAGTAAGTAAAGCTGCCTTGACCTGAGGCAGCTGCTCCGGAGTGATCGATTGATCATTTTTTTCCTTAATTAAATTGTCAATAAATGATAAAAGAGCTACCTGGTCGCGAACTCCCTGCGGCTGACTGGCCAAATTAGTTTTACTGTTATCTTGATCTGCCATATTTTTAGAATAGTTTAATTTTTAATAGTTGTCAATTAATAATAAACTGTTTTACCGCCTTCTTTTTCTTTCCGCCAGTCAGGATCGGCAGCTTCGTCTTCTGAATACCCGGCTTTATTATTCCAGTTTAAACTCCTCCATTCTCTTTTATTAAATATAAAGGCATTTGTCCCTGGTCTTCTCGGAGCATTCTCTGATTTTCCGCCAGCTGTATCAACTCTGTTTTTTTCAATTTTTTCCCAGTCTGGATTTTCCGCTAAAGATAATAAAATCTCTTGAACTTCGGCAGCGTCGTCACCATAGATAACAATTCTCGGGCTAGTTAATTCTAATCCGTCATATTTACCGAAGTTCCCATTATTTTGAATATACTCAACCCACTGTTCTTGAGTAATTCCTGGTGGAATAGTCATCAATAACCATTTGAAGTCTAATCTTTTCCCTTCATCTTTCCTTTTACTGCCGACTGACTTCAAAACCTCCAAGGCCTTCGGAAAATCTGTTGGTTCGATCATCAGGTAGCCACGATAGCAGTCATCTGAAGATTTTTGTCTTTCCTGACCGTAAACAACTTCCTGCCAGATAAATTTGCCTTTTCCCGTCGCATAAAAAGAGCTTGCTTCTACTTCATTTTCCTCATCCAATTTAAGAAATTTTTTAAAATGATCACTGAGTTGAGTTTCTGCTTCCTGTTTTTTTTCATCTGGAGATTTTAGTCTGCTTTCAAGTACGGCAATTTCTTCTTCTAATTTTTTAATGACAGCATCATCTTCGGGATTTTGTGGAATATTCCGCTCTCTCATTTCTCTTCTTATATCTTCTAACTCTCCCCTTTTTGTTTGAAGTTTTTTTTCAATTTCTATTCTTTCCGGATCAGCAATTCTTTCCAGTATTTTACGTGATTTGTTTTCTTCTTTTTCTTCTTCTTTTTTTGGAGTCGGTGGAACATTGCTGGTTGGTGTTTTTGTGGTATTTTGAGATGTTGTTGTTGACGTCCCGGCTTCACGTTGGACGCTTTTTTCAACGTTCTCTCTCATTGGAACTGGGAAAACCGGAATACCGATTCCACTAGCTGGAACAGGGCCAATTTTATAACCTAAAATGGTTGTGTCTATTTTATCCGTAATGTTTCCTACATCAATAGTCGGCGTATAACCTGGTTCTGGCGAACCTAGTGGTTCTGGCGAACCTAGTGGACCTTCTAGATTAACAGCTTCGGACCCGTGAACGGCATGAGTAGCTAAGAAAGCGCCGTCATAAGCGTTGTGGCCGTAATTATTTGATGTTGGATCCAAAACGCCGGCTAAAATCCTTCCTTGGTGTTCTATTAATCCATCAGGATTGGCCAAATTAAAGGCCGCTCTACCCTCATATGTCAACTCGGATCCTAAGCTTCCGACTCCATGTTGTTCAACATACTTGGTCAATTCTCCGTTATTTAAGAAAGCGCGGGAGATATCGGCCATGGTGGCTGTATGACCATCAGGCAGTTGAATTAAAGTTTTAGTATCGGTCGGATCAAAATGAACCTCATATCCTCCGTCAGTCGCCTGATGGGCTGGAATAAAAACCGCCACATCCTGTCCATGATCACCAAAATGAGGAATTTGAAGAAGCATTCCTACCTGTCCGGCTTGATTCGCTTGTGAGACATTAATAGCGGCACCGGTATTAGGATTTTGAATTATTTTGTCATGCCAACGGAAAGTTACTTCCCAAGGATGAGCCTTATCGCCGGTCGATTCAACAAAATTGTTGATCGCTTGAGGTTCAGTCGGAGCATGAACTACCCGATAGTCGGCGGCCGATCCCCAAATCTCTCCTCCGGAGGCCGGTGGTTCGACGTTAATCGTTGACCCTGGTTCACCGCTTGGAGTTAGTCCGTTATTTATATGGACACTAGGATCTAAAATCCCACCGGTAATTTGGCCGTTGGAACCAATAATTGCATCATTAATTAGAATTCGATCAGTGCCGTTAACATTAGTACCGTGAAGGTCCCACTTGCCGGTGACACGATCAAACTGCCAATTAGTATTGGCAGGAATATTCATCTTCACATCAACTACCCCATCTTGGTTTAGATCAACTCCTTTACTGGTCGTTGCCCCTGGATTAAAGACAGTTTCTGTAGTTGAGGTAGTCTCATTAAGAACTGGGTCCTGAATTAATTTTATCCCGGCTTTGTTAAATTCCTGAATCAGTGTCTGTCCCGCATCTATTCCTGGCGCTCTTAATATCTGACCAGCATTATCAGTCAACACCATTTCTGCTTTCCCATCACCATTAAAATCATTAAGAGCTAATTTTGTCTGACTCATATCTACCAATACTTTACCGCTTCTGATATCGATTAAAGCATCGGCATCAGGATTACCGGCGACATGGTCGTGTTCGACAGCTCCGGGTAGTTGAACTTTTACCCCATCGATCATGGTATCATGAGGAACACCGGGAGACGGTTCAAAAATCGTATTATGAGTCCATAAAGTTGCTTTCTGGGCAGCAGATAGGTCGCTAATCAACTGACCATTTTCTATTTTTAAAGGAACATCGCCTGACAACACTTGGTTCCAATCAGCTTTCCAGCCGATAAATCCTTCATTATGAATTGCTGCCATTTCAGTAAACGGCATCTGGATTAATTTTAATTCGGCTCCAATAATTGGAGAAACTACGGCAGCAAAAACTGCCGTTGTGGCTGCACGTTTATCAACTACTTTAGCCAAAGTAAAAGCGGCCTTTTCCAAAGATTTGCCGGCACTGGTGTCGATTCCTAAATCTTGATAAAATTCACTGACTACATTTTGAGCATCTGCTTGAGAAAGTCCAGTATCTATCGATACCACCCGACCCAATTTATTTTGGACACTGCCTACTTTCAATTGAGCTTCATAGACAGCTTGTGCCTGTTGCATTTTGCCATATAGTGTAGGATTGGTCTGAGAAATTTTAGCTACACCCTGAACGATAGCCGCTCGAAGGGTTGTCATTTCCTGATTTTGTTTTCCTTCCGAATAACCGACAAAATTTTGGGCGACAGAAATCTGACCCATGTTTAAAAATTCTTTTCCTTTTATTGTAGATTGATCAGATAAATGTAAACGGGCTTTGGCATGGGCAACCACCATCATTAGTTGTTTCTGTTCAGGTTCGTTTAATGATTCTTTATTTAAAAGACTGATAATTGGACTTGTCAACTCACTGGCACTGCGTTGATCGACCATGGCTTTTTCAAACATCGGACGCAGCTTGGCTTTATCCATTGAGGCTCTGCCTTGAGCTAATTCCCGCGATACCTGTTCAAAATCAGTCACTGATTTTCCGCGGATTCCGAAAAGTTTGCCTTTTCGGGAAACCAAGATTCCTTCGCGGCCTCCGGCCATAAGTGGTACAGTAATCAATCCACCGACATGGAAAGCCGACCGGCCGGCCATCAACACTGCTCCGCCTCCACCAGCTAAATATGCGCCTCCGTAAATTCCAATATCCTTAAGGGTTTCGACAGCGCTGTTTAGGACCAATCCGTTAGACATTTTATAGTCCCGTTCAACCATCCGGTGAATTAGTTTTTTTTCTAAACCACTTAATCTGACTTCACCTCGGGCAGTCTCATACTTTCCCTGGCCAAGATAAATTCGTAGTTCCAGTTCATCCCATTTTTTCTTGCCGTCTTCAGCGGTTTCATCTTGATAACGTTGATACCGGGTTTTTTTCTCACCGGTTGTCATCGTGTCCTCAATTAGCATTTCATGACCAATGCGAAGAATGTTTGAAGAAACTTCAATTCCTTCTAATTCTTTTTGCTTGTCAGCCGGAATTTTCGGAAATACTTCTTTATGATAATAAAGATTAAATTGTTTTAACAGTTCTTCATCACTAAGTTGTTTTGTAACATACTTTCCGATTAGTTCTTTTATCTTTCCCTGAAATCCTTTTCTGACGTTTTCATCAGAAATCAACTGTTCTAGGTGATAACGGGTTTCACCTAAATCTTTAGAGATAATGTCTTCATCTCTTCCATCAAGAGCAAATTTTTCACCCAGTTGCGTCTGTTCAGACAGACTAACTTTTTTTACCTGATCAACCAGTGGTTTGCCGTTTTCTTCAAACCATTTTCGGGCGTAGATGTGATCGGAATTTTGATAAAGACCGGTCAGACCGCTACCTAAATCATAAAAAGTGTAACCAATTCTTTTAAAAACATTATCTTTTTTTCTCACCTGTCTGCCTTCAGTAACTGCTTTATCCAAAATATCCTGAAGCCTTTCAAAAGGAATACTCGAATCAAGACCGGCGTGTTTACTGCGGGCAATCTCCATCATTGATCGGCTGAAGCTCATTGACCGGGCATCAAACGTACCTTTAAATAAAGTGTTTTGGACTACGTTTCGAATGAAAACTCGTGGGTTAGTGATTGGAGTAAAGAGATTCCGTACAAATC